>WBZR01000755.1_pt1 | contig 47462 bp, 42 predicted proteins | sample 5204231 | NCBI WGS metagenome assembly WBZR01 (sample SAMN12412403, study PRJNA552823) | activated sludge metagenome | isolation source: activated sludge from anammox sidestream of wastewater treatment plant... | place: USA: Virginia | collected 2017-08 | reverse complement strand
CTTGCCGCTCGCCACCTGCTGCTGGGTATGCAGCTGGGAAGCCGTCTGCTTCTGGATCGACGCCAGGCCGGCGCCGAAGATCATTCCGGTGGATACGCGCATGCTCACCTCCCGAGCTCGAGCAGGGTGTTGAACAGCTTGTCGGCGATCTCGATCATCTTGCCGGAGGCCTGGTAGGCCTGCTGGTAGCGCAGCAGGTTGGCGGCCTCCTCGTCGAGGTTCACGCCGGAGAGCGACTGCTGGGCCTCCTCGGCCTGCTTGACGACGCTCTCCTGGGCAGTGGCGGTCACCTGGATCTCGCGCGTCTTGTTGCCGACGTCGCTGACGATCTGCGCATACGCCGACTGGTAGCTGGCGGTGCCGCCGGCCAGCGTCTTGCCCGTCTGCAGGCCGGCCAGCAGCAGCGCGTTGCGGTTGTCGGCGACCCCGGCGCTGTTGGCGGAAATGGTGAACACGTCGCCGGCCGCCGGCGTGCCGCCGATCTGGACGGTCCAGCCGTTGTAGCTGATGCTGCCGCCGGCGGTGTAGGCGACCCCGGCCGGGTTGCCGGTGCCGGTGCCGGCGACGTCGAAGGTCGTCGGCGGATTGTTGAAGGTGATCGTCACCGTCTGCGTCAGGTTGGCGTTGACCGGCGGCGGCGCGTTGACGCTGCCGGCGCTGATGGCGCCGGTGCCGGAGTTGCCGTTGCTGGCCGCCGTGCGGATCGGCGCCGCGGCGGCGATGCTGCGCGCGTCGGTGAGCGCCACGGCGATGTCGTGGGCGGCCGCGCGCGTCGGCTGGATGAGGAAGCTGTCGCCAGCGTTGGCCGCACCCGAAGCGAGGCTGATGGTCAGGCCATCGACGGTCTGCGGCAGCGCCGTGGCGGAAAAAACCGTCGTGTTGTCCGACAGGCGCACCAGCGTGTAGTTGCCGCCGCCGTTGGCGGTCAGCCGGTAATCGCTGGTGGTCAGATTGGCGGCGCTCGCCACGGCGACGCCGATGGCGGCGGTGCCGCCGTTCGGGGGATTGTTCGGCGTAATCACCTGCGGCGCCGGCGCCGTGAAAAAGTTGCCGCCGAGGGCGCCGGTCAGGTCCTGGCCGAGGCGGTGCTGGGCGTTGAAGGTCTCGGCCAGGCCGAGGGCGATGCGGCCCAGCGCGTTCTGCGCCGTGTCCAGGCTCTCGCGGCGGAAGGCGAGCAGCCCGCCCAGCGTGCCGCCGGTGAGCATGGCTTCCGGCAACGCGGCCGTGCCCCCGCTCGCCAGGGTGATGCCGACGGTCATGCGCGAGGCGTCCTCGCCGGACTGCATCGTCGCCAGGCCATACGACTGGGCGCCGACCACCACGGCCTGGCCGTTGCCGACAAAGACGCTGAGGCTGCCGTCCGATTCGGTGAGGGTGGTGACGCGCACCTGCTGGTTGAGCTGGGCGATCAGCTGGTCGCGCTGGTCGAGCAGGTCGTTGGCCGGCTGGCCGGGCCCGGCCGCCTGCGCCAGGATGATGCGCTGGTTCAGCGCGGCGATCTGCGTGGTGTAGGAGTTGATGTCGGCGACGGTGCTGGCGAGCTGGGTGTCGACGCCGTCGCGGATCTCGTTGAGCCGCCCGTCCACGCTCTGGAAGCGGCCGACCAGCGCCTGCGCCATGGAGAGCATGGACTGGCGCGCCGGGATCGACGCGGGATTGGCGGCGACTTCATGCACGCCGCGGAAGAAATCGTTGAGCGCGGTGGACAGGCCGGCGCTCGGGTCGGCCAGCAGGCCGTCGACCTGGCGGATCTGGTCGGCGTAGGCGTTCAGTTCGGACAGCCGCGTCTGGGCGGACAGCGTCTGGCTGGCGAGGAACTGGTTGTAGACGCGCTGCACCGTCGTCACGTTGGTGCCCTGGCCGAAATAGCCGGCGCCGGTGAATTGCGGCGTGTTGGTGCTCTGGACGATCTGCTGGCGGTTGAAACCCGGCGTGGAGGCGTTGCTGATGTTGTGGCCGGTCGTCAGCAGGCCCGCCTGGGCCGCCGCCAGTCCCGATACGCCGATGTTGAATACGCTTGAGCCCATGTCGAATCCCGCTTTCAGTGGTTAACGGCAGCTTTCCGGAAAACTTGCGTCATCCGACGAGCCCCCCTCGCAGGGCCTGGCCGCCGATGATGCGTTCGAGCTTGGCCGCGTACATCGGATCGGTGGCATAGCCGGCTTTCTGCAGGCCGCGGGCGAAGCCGGCCGCGTCCTTCTGGTGCAAGACCTCGGCATAGCGCGGATTCGAGGCCAGCAGCCCGGCATAGTCGCGGAAGGCTTCGGCGTAGGACGAATAGGCGCGGAAGCGCTCCACGGTTTTCTGCGCGGCGCCGTTTACGTATTCGGTGGTGGTGGCCTCCGCCACGGCGCCCTGCCAGGTGCGGCCGGCCTTGATGCCGAACAGGTTGTAGGTCGGCGTGCCGTCGGCGAAGCGCAGCTCGGCGCGGCCCCAGCCGGTTTCCAGGGCGGCCTGGGCGATCATGAAATGCGCCGGGATGCCGGTGGCGCGGCTCGCCTCGCCGGCATGCGGCCACAGCCGATCGACGAACTCGCGCGCCGGCGCCGGCACGGCGTTCGGAGTGAGGGGTGGCGCGACGGCGATGTCAGGCTGCCCCCCCGCCCCGGCCCTCTCCCCCGCGGCCGCGGGGGGGAGGGGGAGGGTTTGCCCGGCGTTCATGCCGCGCGAGAGCTGCTGCTCGATGAGGGCGGCCAGGCCGGTGCTGCCCTTGGCGGACAGCGTCTGCGACAGTTGCTGGTCGAGCAGCGACTGGTAGAGCCGCGACTGCTCGCTGTCGAACAGGCCTTCCTTCGGCGAGGCGTCGCGCATCGCCTTCAGCACCATCTGCAGGAACACCGCCTCGAACTGCTGGGCGGCGCTCTTCATGGCGGCACGCGGGTCTTCCTTGGCCAGGCGCCGGGTCTGCGCCAGCGTGTTGACGTCGATGGCGAGCTGATTGGCGATGTCGCCGGGCAGCATCAGATGATCTCCAGCTCGGCGCGCAGCGCGCCGGCGGCCTTCATCGCCTGCAGGATGGCGATCAGGTCGAGCGGCGTGGCGCCGATGGCGTTCAGCGCCTTGACCACCTCGGCCAGCGAGGCGCCGGCCTTCAGCGTCAGCAGGCTGCCGCCCTGCTGCGCGACCTGGATGTCGGCGCGCTCGGTGACGACGGTCTGGCCGGCGGAGAGCGGCGCCGGCTGGCTCACCTGCGGCTCGGAAGAGACCGTCACCGACAGGCCGCCGTGCGCCACGGCGCAGGTGTCGATGGCCACGGTCTGGTTCATCACCACCGAGCCGGTGCGGCCGTTGACGATCACCCTGGCGGCGGTCTGCATCGGCTGCAGGTCGAGGTTCTCGACGCGGCCGAGGAAGGCGACGCGGCTGTCCGGGTCGGCCGGCGCGCGCACGCGGATGCGGCGGCCGTCCTCGGCGCGGGCGACGTCGCCGAGGTTGCGGTTGATCGCCTCCACCACGCGCTGCGCGGTGCCGAAGTCGGTGTCGTTCAGCTCGACATAGACGAACTCGCCTGCGCCCAGCAGCGTCGGCACGGCACGCTCGACGGTGGCGCCGCCGCTGATGCGCCCGGCGGACAGATGGTTGATCTGCACCTTGGAGCCGCCGGCCGAGGCGCCGGCGCCGCCGACCAGCACGTTGCCCTGGGCGACGGCGTAGATGTTGCCGTCGGCGCCCTTCAGCGGCGTCATCACCAGCGTGCCGCCGCGCAGGCTCTTGGCGTTGCCCATCGAGGACACCGTGACGTCGATCTGCTGGCCGGCGCGGGCGAACGGCGGCAGGCTGGCCGTCACCATCACCGCGGCGACGTTCTTCAGCTGCAGGGAGGTGCCCGGCGGCAGGTTCACGCCGAGGTTGGAGAGCATGTTGACGATGCTCTGCACGGTGAACGGCGTTTGCGTCGTCTGGTCGCCGCTGCCGTCGAGGCCGACCACCAGGCCGTAGCCGATCAGCTGGTTGTGCCGCACGCCCTGCACCGAGGCGAGGTCCTTGATGCGCTCGGCCCGGGCCGGAAAAGTCAGTCCCCACAGCACGGCGAGGAGCAGTGCGACAAGCGTTCTGCGGCTGCGAGCATGCATGTGCGTGGGTCCCCTGTCCTCAGAACGGCAGCACGTTCAGGAAGAAACGCGACAGCCAGCCCATGGTCTGCGACGAGTCGATGAAGCCGTTGGCCTTGTATTCGATGCGCGCATCGGCCACCTGGGTCGAGGTGACGACGTTGCCGCCGGTGATGCTGGCCGGGTTGACCACGCCGGAGAAGCGGATGAACTCCTCGCCCTGGTTGATCGCCACCAGCTTCTCGCCGGAGACGAGCAGGTTGCCGTTGGGCATCACCTCGATGACGGTGCAGGTGATGGTGCCGGTGAAGGTGTTGTTGGCGGCCGACTCGCCCTTGCCGGAGAACTTGTTGTCGCTGCTGGCCTCGGCATTCATGCCCTGGAAGGACTTGCCCGGCACCTTCATCAGCGTCGGCACGCTGACCGACATGTCCTGCGAACGCTCGGAACCGGTGTTGGATTTCTTCGCCGCCGCGGTCTTCTCGACGATGTTGATGACGAGGGTATCGCCGACCTGGCGCGCGCGCCGGTCCTCGAACAGCGGGCGGACGTAGGCGGCCTGGTAGATGGCGCCGTTGCCGGGCAGCGTCTCGTTGCGTGCCGCCGGCCGCGCCGTCATCGGCTGGTGCACCGCCGTCGGCGGCGTGGTGGTGACGCAGCCGGCGAGGATCGCGGCAACTGCAAAACCCTTAACCACAGAGACACAGAGGCACAGAGACGAATCTTGAGAACAACCGATATCGCCTTGCGGAATCCGACCGCGATCCGAACCGTCAGTCACGAACCCATTCATGGCTTTTCTCCGTGTCCCTGTGTCTCTGTGGTTCATGGTTTTCACAGCTGCGTCAGGCGCGCCAGCATCTGGTCCGAGGTCTGGATGGCGCGCGAGTTGATCTCGTAGGCGCGCTGGGTGACGATCATGTTCACCAGCTCCTCGACGACGTTGACGTTGGAGGTCTCGACATAGTGCTGGTTGAGGATGCCGACGCCGTTGGTGCCGGGGGTGTTCGGCGTCGCCGTGCCGCTGGAGGCCGTCTCGAGGAAGAGGTTCTGGCCCATGCTCTGCAGGCCGCCGTTGTTCACGAAGCTGGCGAGCTGGATCTGGCCGACCTGCACCGGCGTCGGCGATCCGGTCTGCAGCACCGTGACGACGCCGTCGGTGCCGATGGTGACCGAAATCGCGTTGGACGGAAGGGTGATGGCCGGCGACAGCGGGTAGCCGTTGGCGGTGACGACCTGGCCCTGGCTGTCCTTCTGGAAGGCGCCGTCGCGGGTGTAGGCGGTGGTGCCGTCGGGCAGCTGGATCTGGAAGAAGCCCTCGCCCTGGATGGCGACGTCCAGCGTGTTGCCGGTCTGCGTCAGGTTGCCCTGGGTGAAGATGCGCTCGGTCGACACCGGGCGCACGCCGGTGCCGAGCTGCAGGCCGGCGGGAATCTGCGTCTGCGCCGAGCTGGAGGCGCCGGGCTGGCGCAGGGTCTGGTAGAGCAGGTCCTCGAACACCGCCCGCGCCCGCTTGAAGCCGTTGGTGCTGACGTTGGCGAGGTTGTTCGAGGTGACGTCGAGCTGGGTCTGCTGGGCATCGAGGCCGGTTCTGGCAATCCAGAGCGAGCGGATCATGACTATTCCTTTTCTAACCGATGGAAACCGCCTTCAACGCAGAGGACACAGAAGCGCAGAGGGCACAGAGAAAGGCATTCCGTTTCGTGGTTTCTCTGTGTTCTCTGTGTCTCTGCGATCTCCGTGTTGAAAGCGTTTGCATTTGCCGATGCACTTTTCATGGGCGTCACCAATGTATTCAGCGGGTCGTCAGCAGCTGTGCGGCGGCACGGTCGTTCTGCTCGGCGGTGGACAGCAGCTTCAGCTGGGTTTCGTACTGGCGCTGCAGCGAGATCATGGAGACCAGCTGGTCGACCACGTTGACGTTGCTGCCCTCCTGGTAACCGGCGGCCACCTGCACGTTGGGGTCGGCCGGAGCAGCCTCGCCGCCGCGCAGGCGGAACAGCCCGTCGGCGCCGCGCACCAGTTCCGCCGTCGGCGGATTGACCAGCTTCAGCTGGCCGATCTGGGTGACGAGGTTCTGCGCGCCGCTCGACGGCGTCAGGGAGATCGTGCCGTCGGCGCCGATGGAAATCCGGTTGTCGGGCGGGATCGAGATCGGCCCGCCGTCGCCCTGCACGGGAATGCCGTTGCGCGTCTGCAGCACGCCATTGACGTTGATCTCCAGGCTGCCGTTGCGCGTGTAGGCTTCGCTGCCGTCGGGCAGGGTCAGCGCCAGCCAGCCCTGGCCCTGCACGGCGACATCCAGCGCGCGGCCGGTCTGGACGAGCGGACCCGGCGCGAAATCCGTCGCCACGTTGGCGTCGACGGCGAAGACGCGCGTCGGCAGCGCCTCGCTGCGCACCGGCACGGCGCGCAGGCGGTGCTCCTCGGCGCGGTAGCCGGTGGTCGCCGCGTTGGCGAGGTTGTGGGCGACGGCGGCCTGGCGCTCGAAGAGATGCTTGGCGCCGGTCATGGCCGTGTAGATCAGCTTGTCCATCGTTTATCCCCGTCCCCCGATCCGCGCCGGTCAGCGCAGGTTCACCAGCGTCTGCATGACGGCATCCTGGGTCTTGATCGACTGCGCGTTGGCCTGGTAGTTGCGCTGCGCCGTGATCATGTTCACCAGCTCGGCGGTGAGGTCGATGTTGGCCTCCTCGACGGCGGCCGACTGCAGGGCGCCGAGGCTGCCGCTGTTCGGCTCGCCGACCAGCGGCTGGCCGGAGGCGGCGGTCTCGCTCCACTGGTTGCCGCCGAGCGACTGCAGGCCGTTCGGGTTGGCGAAGTTGGCCAGCACGATCTGGCCGAGGTCGCGCGACTGGCCGTTGGAATAGCGGCCCTGGATCACCCCGTTGTCGGCGATGCTCAGTCCGGACAGGCGGCCCGAGGTGTAGCCGTCCTGCGTCAGGCTGTTCACGCCGAAGGTCGAGCCGAACTGCGTCGCCGTAGTCAGGTCCAGCGTGATCGACAAGGCGTTGGCGCCGGTCGTCACGGCAAAGGCCAGCGGACCGAGGGTGCCGCCGGTATTCACGGCGCCGGCGGGGGTGAAGGTCATGCCGCTGGCCGCGCCGGGCGCGTTGCCGTCGAGTCCCGTATACACATCCCAGGCATTCGCGGCCGTCTTGCGGAAATACAGGGTCATGACGTGCGAGTTGCCGAGGCTGTCGTACACCGTCATCGCCGTCGAGCTGTTGTAGGTGGTCGGATCGGTATAGACGAATGCCGGCGGCGTGGTCTCGCGCGAATCGAGGTTGAGGCCGATGGCGCCGGTGGTGGTCGCATTCGGCACCAGGTCGGCGTTGCTGATGAGGATGTCCGTCGGGCTCGACGGCACGATGATGCCGGCGGCGTTGGCGACATAGCCGGTCAGGTGCGAGCCGGCGGAATTCACCACGTAGCCGTCCTTGTTCACCAGGAACTGGCCGTTGCGCGTGTAGGTGATGGCGCCGTTGTCGCTCATGCGGAAGAAGCCGCCGCCGTTGATGGCGACGTCGAGCGGGTTGTTGGTCACGCTGATGTTGCCCTGCGTGAAGGCCTGCTTCACCTGCGAGAGGTTGACGCCGATGCCGATCTGGCCGGAACCGCCGCCGGCGATCGAGGCGGCGAAGACGTCGGCGAACTGCGCCGAGGCGCTCTTGAAGCCGACGGTGGCGGCGTTGGAAACGTTGTTGCTGACCGCATCCAGGCCCTTCGCCGCCGCGTTCAGTCCGCTCAAACCTTGTTGAAAGCTCATCTTGTCCTCCTGGCTCTTCGTTCGATCCGCTTACAGAATCTGCCTGACATCCGACATCTTGAATACGCCGAGGGCGCCGACGTTGAGGCTGGCGCCGTCGCTGGTGCGCACCACGCTCGAGACCATGCCCAGCTCCAGCGGCCGGGCGGCGACCTTGTCGTTGCCGCGCTGGGCCGCGACCGCCATCGTGTAGGCGCCGTCGGCCGCCGGGGCGCCGGCATCGGTCTTGCCGTCCCAGCTGAAGGCGCGGCTGCCCGCACCGAGCGCGCCCAGGTCGAGCGTCCGCACGGCGAGGCCGTTGGCGTCCTTGATCGTCACGCTGACGCGGTCGGCCGGACCGTCCAGTTCGATGCCGCCGATGCCCATGCCCGCGGAGAGCGCCAGCCCCGAGCCGGGCACCAGCACGCCGTGGCCGACCAGGGCGGCGGCCTGCATGGCCTCGCTCTCGTTGCTGCCCTCGAGGATCATCTTCAGCGTGGCGTTCAGCTTGTCGATGCCTTCCACCGTGCTGATCTGCGCCATCTGCGAGGTCATCTGGGCGTTGTCCATCGGGTTGAGCGGATCCTGGTTCTTCAGCTGCGTCACCAGCAGCTTGAGGAAGCGGTCCTGCGGGCCGAGCTCCTTGGAGCCGGCTTTCTGCGCGCCGTTGAGGCTGGCGTAGAGCGCCTGCGCGGGACTGGCGGCGTTGCCCTGTTGAACGGCAGTGGTCATGTTCGGATCCTTTCGCTTACTGGCCCAGCGCCAGGGTTTTCTGCATCAGCGTCCTGGCGGTGTTCATCACCTCGACGTTGCTCTGGTAGGCGCGCGAGGCGGAAATCATGTTCACCATCTCCTCGACGACATTGACGTTGGGCATGGCGACGAAGCCCTGTTCGTTGGCGGCCGGGTTCTTCGGGTCGTAGACGATGCGCGGCGGCGCCAGGTCCTCGACCACGCCGGTGACGCGCACGCCCACGGCGGCGGCGCCCTCGACCGGCTTGGCGGCGAACACCACCTGCCGGGCGCGATAGGGCTGGCCGTCCGGGCCGGCGACCGAATCGGCGTTGGCGAGGTTGCTCGCCACCGCGTTCAGCCGGATCGACTGCGCCGACAGCGCCGAGCCGGCGATATTGAAGACGTTGAGCATGCTCACTGGCGGCCTCCTCCCTTATTGCGACTGCAGCGCCGACTGGATGTTGCGCAGCATGCCGTTGATGAAAGTGACGCTGGCTTCGTACTGCACCGCGTTCTCGGCGAAGGCGGCGCGCTCGACGTCCATGTCGACGGTGTTGCCATCGACGCTGGACTGCGTTTCCGTGCGATACGCCAACCGCGCGCCGGCCGGCCCGCCATTGGCGACGGGCAGGTGCCGCGCATCCGTGCGCAGCAGGTTCAGCGAACCTCCGCCCAGGGCGCCTTGCAGGCTGGCCTTGAAGTCGAGGTCGCGCGCCTTGTAGTGCGGCGTGTCCGCGTTGGCGATGTTGGAGGCCAGCACCTGCTGGCGGTAGGCGCGCAGCCCCAGCGCCCGCTGGTGGAATCCCAACTCGTTGTCGATCTGGTTGATCATTCGCGCCTCGTCATATCCGGGTCGATGCTTCTTGGCCACCTCTTTGCATCATCCGTGCCAGGCATCGTATGCCCCTGCCGGCGGCAACGATTTGCCGAAAAGGGCCGGAAAGCGCGTGCAATCCGCGAACAAGGCGGCAGGGCTTGTCGCCGGGCGGCAATATTTGCCGCAACACAATATTTGCCGCGGCTTGCCTGCAAGCCTTGCGCATGATTGAATCGGGGCATGAAGAAGGTTTCGGGTTTCGAGTTTCGGGTTTCGGGTTCCGGGTTCCGGGTTTCGGGTTGGGTTCTGCTGCTTGCCTTGCTGTCCTTTGGCGCCGGCGCCCGCCAGGAGCCGGCCGAGGTGAAGCGCGTCGTCGAGGACTTTCTGCGCGTGCAGACTCGCGGCCTGCCCGGCGAGGCCAGCTTCACGGTCGGCGCCATCGACCCCAACAACAACCTGCCGCCCTGTCCGGCCCTGGAGGCCTTCCTGCCGGCGGGCGGACGGCCGTGGGGACGCATCAACGTCGGCGTGCGCTGCCAGGCCGAAGGAGGCTGGTCGATCTACGTGCCGGCCCAGGTCCGGGTGGTCGGCGAGTATTTCGTCACCTCACGGCCGCTGGCGCGCGGGCAGGCTCTCACCGCCGCCGACCTGGCCCCCCGCAAGGGCGACCTGGCCGAATTGCCGCCCGGCATCGTCACGGAAGCCTCCCAGGCGGTCGGCAAGACCCTTTCCATCAGCGTGCAGTCGGGCCATCTCCTGCGCACGGACAGCCTGCGCGCGCCGCTGGCGGTGCAGCAGGGGCAAAGCGTGCGCATCGTCTCGAAGGGCCGGGGCTTCCAGGTCGCCAGCGAAGGCAAGGCGCTCGGCAATGCCGCCGACGGCCAGGTGGTGCAGGTGCGCTCCGCCTCCGGACAAACCATCTCGGGCATCGCCCGGACGGGCGGCACGGTCGAAGTCGGGTATTGACTTGCCATCCCGATTTCAGCGTAGAATCATGTTGTTGCAAATTCGGGCTAAAGTTTTCCCCGATCGCGCCGTTAGGGACACCTGAGGTCATCCCGTTTAAGGAAACAAGCCGTGAAAATTGACAATTCAGTAGGTTCCGTCGGCGGTTTGCCCAGCGGCGAATCCCGCCAGCGCCCCGGCAAGAGTGCGACCCCGTCGTCGACCGCCGCCGGCGACAAGGTGGAGCTGTCCTCGCTGGCTTCGCGCATGCAGGAAGTCGAAGCGGCCCTGGCCAACGTGCCGGTGGCCGATGCCGGCCGCATCGCCGAGATCAGGCAGGCCATGGCCGAAGGGCGCTTCAAGGTGGACGCCAGCAAGGTGGCGGACGGCCTGATCGAGAGCGTCCGCCAGATGATCTCGTCGCAAACGCGCAGCGCGTGAGCGGCAGCGGCGCCTCCCCTCCCTCCTCCCCGCATACCCTTCTCGTCGAGGAAGCCGCGCAGTTGCGCGACTTCCTCGTTCTGCTTGAAAAGGAGCAACAGGCCCTCGCCGGCGGCGACCTGGAAAAGCTTTTGCCGCTCGCCGCGGAAAAAAACCGGAGTTTCGCCGCGCTGTCCCAACTGGGCGAGGCGCGCGGCCGGGCGCTCATGGCGGCGGGACTGGCGGCCAGCCGGCAGGGCATGGAAAGCTGGCTTGCGCAGCACCCCGATGCCGGCAAGGCCCGGCGCGACTGGCAGGCATTCCTCGACCTGGCGGACAGGGCGCGCAACCTGAACCAGATCAACGGCGGGCTGATCGCCGCCCGCCTGGCCCATAACCAGCAGGCGCTGGCCACGCTGATGGCCGCCGCCAACCAGGCCGCGCTGTACGGCCCGGACGGCCAGGCGCGCCCGCTCGGCAGCGGCCGCAGCCTCGGTTCCGTCTGACCCCTACTCCGTTTTCACCGGCAGTTCCCTGGCCTCGTCGGGATTCTGCGCCTCGATGAGGATGGTGACGCGGCGGTTGCGCGCGCGGCCCTCGGGCGTGTCGTTCGAGGCGAGCGGGCGCTGTTCGCCGTAACCCGTCGCCGTCAGGCGCTGCGGCGCCACGCCGGCTTCGACGAACAGGCGCACCACGCTGGAGGCGCGCGCGCCGGAGAGCTCCCAGTTCGAGGGAAACTGCGCCGTCGCGATCGGCGTCGGGTCGGTGTGGCCTTCGACGATGACGGGGAAGTCGGCGCCGGCCAGCACCTCCGCCACGGCGCGCAGGGCCTTCGCCGCCGCCGGCTGCAGCTTCGCCTCGCCGACGGGATACAGCACGCTGGCGTTGATCTCGACGGTGATGCCGCGCAAGCCCTCGGTGACGCTGACCTTGCCCTCGCGCACCAGCGGCGCCAGCACGCCCATGATCTCCCGCGCCATCTCGCGCATCTTCTCGCGCGCCTGGCGCTTGCGTTCCTCTTCCTTGGCGTTCCTCGGCGGCACGATCGGCTTGATGGCGACCTGCGGCATCGCCTGCGCCGGCGCCGATGACGTCGCCGTCGCAGCGGCCGCGATCTGCTGCCCCTTGGCGTTGATGTTCACGCTGCGAAAGGCCGCCACCAGCGAATCGGAAAGGACGCGGTACTTGCCCTCGTTCACCGAGGACAGGGAATACATCACCACGAAGAAGGCGAACAGCAGGGTGATGAAATCGGCGTAGGAGACGAGCCAGCGCTCGTGGTTCTCGTGCTCTTCGGCGTGGGCGCGGCGGCGCATGGCGGTGGTTTCGTTTCGGTCCGGACTGCTGTTTAACGGCCCGCGCAGCGGGAACTTGACGGCGATTCGGCGATCGTCCGGCAGGGCGCGCCGTCCGTCGGCACGGCTTGACGCTGCGCCGGGGCGGGGCGTAGTTTTTCCCGAGTGCTTCCTTCCGCCGGACGGGTCGACCCGTCCCGCCCGCCGGCCGTGGTTTCCGGTTTTCCCTTCGACGCATCGAGGAGAATGAAATGCGCTCCATGCTGGCCGTCCTGCTCTGCTTCCTGACCGCCCTGGCCATGGCCCAGGAAAAGAAGATCTACAAGATCGTCTTGCCCGACGGGCGGGTGAGCTATACCGATATCCCGCCCGCCGGCAAGCCGGCCAACGCGCGCGAGCTGCCCCCTGTTCCGCGAACCGCGGGAATCCAGCCGATTTCTCCGCAGGAGGCGGAAGCGGTGAATGCAAGGCACAAGGCGCGTCATGAAGAACTCGAAAGGCGCAACGAGGAGGCGCTGAAAGCCGGCAAGGCGCAGGCGGAGGCGGAAAAGGCCCAGGCGGAGGGCGTCGAGCCGCGCGCCGGGGAGCGTACGGGAATCGCCTCCAAGTCCGGACGCGGTGGCAACCGGACCCGGCTCAACGACAGCTATTCCGAGCGGCAAAGACAACTCGAGGAGAATGCCGAAAACGCCCGGCAGCAAGCCGAATCGGCTGGCGAGGCGCAGCGGAAAATGCAGTAGCCGACGGGCTAGACGAGATACCCCTCCAGCCGGCTTTCGATGAGGCGCGGGTTGTCCCCGTTGGCGATGCCGACGAGGCCGTCGACGTACATCTCGCGCGCCAGGCTGATGTGCGAAACGTGGGCCAGCAGCTTCTTGGCGACGGGCAGGAAGATCAGGTTGGCGGAGCCGACGCCGTAGATGGTGGCGACGAAGGCCACGGCGATGCCGGCTCCCTTGCCGCGGCAAGGGAGCCGGGGTGAAGGCCGTCATTTCTTCTTCACCAGCTTGGCGCTCAGACGGGCGATGGCTTGGCCGTGCGGCTGGCAGATGCGCGATTCGGAAACGCCGGCTGAGATGCCAGCGAGCACTGGAAGCTGGCGCTCGATACGGGGATCGAATCGGAGAGTGCGGCCGGCGACAGCAAGCGCTCGCGCTACACCGATATCGGTGCCATTTTTCGCCGAGAGACGATCTCGAGTTCGCCTTCGGCATCATCCACGCTCGCGACGAGGCCAGCCCACGCACCGCGACGACTTCCGCAACGCTCGGCATCAACTGGCGCTTCGGATGACAATGACCGTTTCAGGCCTGGCGAACGCCGTCCTGCGGGGACTGACTTTTTCCGGATACCCCTTTGCGCACGAGCGACTACCGGTCCCGGTAGAGGGTCAAAATAGCCGTGACAAATTGGTTGGTGACTTGCGATAATCCTGGCATGAACAAGCCGGCCCATAAGACCGAACTCGCCCTTGACCACGCCCAGTGGCTGCCGCCGGAGATCGGGGAAGTCACGGACCATCAGACCGATCTGCCACGGATCGCCAAGAACCCGAAACTTACGGCAGCAATCGAAGCCCAGTTGTCCCAGATCCCGACCACGCACGACCTCTACCGGCATGATTCCCGCGCCATCGACTTCCTGGCGCCGAACAGCGTGCATCTCGTCGTAACCTCACCGCCTTACTGGACACTCAAGGATTACAACCCGGGCGAAGGCCAGATGGGTTACATCGAAGACTACGAACATTTTCTGGCGGAACTCGACAAGGTCTGGCAGTCATGCTTCGACGCACTGGTTCCCGGCGGCCGCCTTGTCTGTGTCGTCGGAGATGTTTGTCTGTCGCGCCGCAAGAACAAGGGCGAGCACATGGTAATGCCGCTCCATGCTTCCATTCAGGAACATTGCCGGACGATCGGGTTCAGCAACCTCGCACCGATCATTTGGCATAAGATCGCCAACGCTGTCTATGAAGCGAGCGGCAATGGCGGCGGTTTCCTCGGCAAGCCCTACGAACCGAACAGCGTCATCAAGAACGACATCGAGTTCATTCTGATGGAACGCAAGCCCGGCGGCTATCGCAGCCCGGCTTTGGCCACCCGGATTCTAAGCGTTGTTCCCGCCGAGCGACATAAGGTCTGGTTCCAGCAGATATGGTCGGGCGTTACCGGCGCTTCCACCAAACACCACCCCGCGCCCTACCCGCTGGAACTGGCCGAGCGTCTCGTCCGCATGTTCAGCTTCGTCGGCGACACGGTGCTGGATCCCTTCATGGGGACAGCCACGACCAACGTGGCCGCCGCCAAATGGGGTCGCAATAGCATCGGCGTTGAAGTCGATTCGCATTACTTCGAGATGGCCGCAAGGCGAGTCGAACGGGATATACCAAAGTTCTTTTCCAGTCATACAGTTAGACTGCACGAGGCGTGACTTGATCGACGTCGAAACCGAACTCGGAAAGGCGGTCAAGCACTTCTGGAAGACACGTGGCCAACAGAAAAAGCGGCAGGGGGCGGCGAGCGGACAAAAGGATGCGGGCAACCGTGGTGCCGTCACGGGTGGCAAGCATGCCGACGGCTTCGTGAGCCTGATCGCCCGCATCGTCAGCGATGCGGGGTTGACCGACGCGGCCATATTTACCACTCAGAAAATGCAGCGCACCCTGCCGGGTTATTTCCGTCCGACCAAGGAATGGGATCTGGTTGTCGTATCCGGCTCGGACCTCGTCGCGACGATCGAGGTAAAGTCGCAGGTCGGCAGCTTCGGCAACAACTTCAACAATCGTGTCGAAGAGGCGCTCGGCAACGCCACCGATTTCTGGGCAGCTTACCGCAAAGGCGTCTACAAACCGTCGCAGAAACCCTGGCTCGGCTACCTCTTCATGCTGGAGGAACACGAGAAGTCGATTCGACCTACACAGCGCATCAGGCTTAAGCCGTTCGGCGTGGATGAGGCCTATCAGGAACTAAGCTACGCCAAGCGGTATGAGCTGGTCTGCGAGCGACTGGTCCGCGAGTTGTTATATGACGCTGCCTGTTTCTTCACATCAAATGCGAAAACCGGCATTCGCGGATCCTACAGCCAGCCGAATCAGGAATTGAGTATCCGTAGTTTCGCCATCTCACTGCACGCGAGAGCCGCGGCGTTTGCCAAGCTGAACCGGAAATAAGCGCAAAGGCAATACCACCAAACGCGCGGAATCGCGGCACAGTATCGGCGTAGCCGCCTTCAGACGAGATACCCCTCCAGCCGGCTTTCGATGAGGCGCGGGTTGTCCCCGTTGGCGATGCCGACGAGGCCGTCGACGTACATCTCGCGCGCCAGGCTGATGTGCGAAACGTGGGCCAGCAGCTTCTTGGCGACGGGCAGGAAGATCAGGTTGGCGGAGCCGACGCCGTAGATGGTGGCGACGAAGGCCACGGCGATGCCGGCTCCCAGCTTGGAGGGATCGGAGAGGTTCTCCATGACGTGGATGAGGCCCATCACGGCGCCGAGGATGCCGATGGTCGGCGCATAGCCGCCGGCGGACTCCCACACCTTCGCCGCCAGCTTCATCTTGTCCTCCTGCGCGCCGATCTCGACTTCGAGCACCTCGCGCACCCGCTCCGGCTCGGCGCCATCGACCAGCAGCTGCAGCCCCTTGCGCAGGAAGGGATCGTCGAGCTCGGCCAGGTAGCCTTCCAGGGCCAGCAGCCCCTCCCGGCGCGCCGTCTGGCTCCACTGCGCGATGCGGTCGATCAGCTCGCGCTGTCCCAGCACCGGCGGCGCGAACACCCACTTCGCCATGCCCATGCCCTGCACGAAGGTGGCGAAGGGGCTTTGCAGCATGACGGCGCCGAAGGTGCCGCCCATGACGATGACGAAGGCCGTCGGCTGCAGCAGCGAAGAGACGTGGCCGCCCTCCAGCCACTGGCCGCCGAGGATGGCGGCCAGGCCGAGGATCAGGCCCAGGATGCTGATGACGTCCATGCCTCAGACCCCTACCCGGCCGCACCGGGAAACGGGGAAGCCGCGCAGCGGCTGAACCGCCGTCACCCCCTTCCCCGGAAAGGGGGCTGGGGGAAAGGTCGTCATTTCTTTTTCACCAGCCTGGCGCGCAGGCGGGCGATGGCCTGGCTGTGCAGCTGGCAGACGCGCGACTCGGTCACGCCGAGGATCTCGCCGATCTCGCGCAGGTTGAGCTCTTCCTCGTAATACAGGCCCATCACCGTCTTCTCGCGCTCGGGCAGATCCTCGATGGCGCGGATCAGCACGTCGCGCATGTTCTTGTCGAGCAGCGCCGCGAGCGGATCGGCCTCGCTGCTGGGCAGGTGGCGGTCGAGGTAATCGTCGTCGCCGTCGCCGCCGAAGTCATCGAGGTGGATGAGCTGGTAGCCGCGCGCGTCCTGCAGCATCTTCTGGTAGTCGCCGAGCGCCAGGTCGAGCGCCTTGGCCAGCTCGCCCTCGGTCGGCTGGCGGCCGTAGCGCTGCTCGAGCTGGGAGACGGCGGTTTCGATGCGCCGCATGTCGCGCCGCAGGCTGCGCGGCAGCCAGTCGTTCTCGCGCAGGCCGTCGAGCATGGCGCCGCGGATGCGCTGCACGGCGTAGGTCTCGAACTGCGCGCCGAGGCCCTCCTCGAAGCGGCCGAAGGCGTCGATCAGGCCGAGCATGCCGTTCTGGATGAGGTCCTCGGCCTGCACGCTGGCGGGCAGTTTCGCCAGCAGGTGGTAGGCGATCCGCTTGACCAGCGGCGCGTACTGCATGATGCGCTGGTCCCTGTCCAGGTTTCCGCTTGCGGTATACATCCGCCTTGTCCCCAGTTGCCTGTCATGCGAGCCGGAATGGACTTGCACTATACCACCGGATGCGCCGCCTTCGCGCCCTCGAAGAGCGGCCGTGCCGCGGAAAATCCCTTCGGCGCGGCCGTGCGCGGCGCATCGAGCAGGGATTCGGCGAGCGCCTGGGCCAGGCCGGCCGTATCGCCGCAGCGGCCCGTCGCGCCGATCAGCTCCAGCTCGGCGCCGAGATGCCGTCCGGCCACCTCGCGCAGGTTGTCGAAGACGGTGCGGCCTTCCGCCGGGCCCGCCGGGCCGAGGACGGCAATGCCGAAGCGCCGGCAGCCGCGCTCCTGCGCCAGGCGCTTGATTTGCGCATAGGCTTGCGTGACGGCGGCGCCCTCCGGCGACAGCGCGACGACGATGCGCTGCGGCTGCGGCAGGAAATCCGCGCCGGGATGCGGCGCCGTGTCCGCCAAAACGAAGTCGACGCCCTTGCGCAGGCGCCGCAGCCACTCGGCCAGGGCGCGCCGCTCCATGGCACCGAGCCGGGCGTGCCGGCGGGCGGCGCGCGCCGCCGGCAGCAGGCGGATCGCCGGCTCCGGCCGCAGCAGCACCTGGGCGGCCGGCACGTCGCGGTTGACCGCCTGCAGCAGGTCGAAGCGCGAGCGCAGGCCAAAGGCGGCGGTGACGTTGCCGGCGCCGCCGCGCTCGTCGATGACGAGCACGTCCTTGCCGGCCGAGGCCAATGCGCGCGCCAGGGCGGCCACCAAAGCGCCGCGTTCGACGGAGCCGGCGAAGGCGACGCCGGTCGGGCCGCGCGCGCCGGCGAAGAGCTTTCTCAAGCCGGCGGCCTGGTCCTCGAACAGGCTAGCCATGCGACACCCCGATGTTTTGGCCGGCGCGGGCCGCGCCCGCCGACATCAGCAGGCCGGCCTCGTCGCCGACCAGGCGGTGCGGCGAATGCTCCGGCAGGCCCTTCAGGGCGCGGTGCAGCAGATAGGCGCGGTTGGGCAGGTGCAGGTCCTCCGGCACGCGCTGGCCGTTGGCGACGTAATGCAGCTCGAGGCGGTGGCGGACCAGGATGTCGAGCGCCGGGGCGAGGCTCACCGCCTCGTCCACCTTGGTGAGGATGGCGCCGGCCAGCTCGCCGGCGCGGGCCTCGCGGCCGTAGGCGCGCACGACGTCGTCGAGGGTGTCGCCGCGGCCGGTGGCGTTCACCAGCAGCAGGCGCCGCACGTCGCCGGCGTTGTCGAGCATCGCCGCCTGCTCGGCGACGAGCCGGTCGCGCTGGCTCATGCCGATGGTGTCGATCAGCACCAGGTGCTTGCCGGCCAGATCGGCCAGGGTGCGGCGCAGGTCGGCGGCGTCGCGCACGGCGTGCACCTGCACGCCGAGGATGCGGCCGTAGATGCGCAGCTGCTCGTGCGCGCCGATGCGGTAGCCGTCGGTGGTGAGCAGCGCCACGCTGTCGGCGCCATGGCGCACGACGCCGCGCGCCGCCAGCTTGGCGGTGGTGGTGGTCTTGCCGACGCCGGTCGGGCCGACCAGCGCGTAGATGCCGCCGGCGTCGACGATCTCGTCGTCGCTGCCGGCGGTATGCAGGTTGCGGCCGAGCACGCCCTTCAGCCAGGCCTGGCCCGCCTCGCGCGTGGTCCCCGCCGGCAGGCTGTCGACCAGCCGCCGCGACAGCTGCGCCGAGAAGCCGGCATCCAGCAGCTCGGTGAGCAGCAGGGTCTTCGCCGGCGCCTCGTGGCCGAGGCCGCTCCAGGCAAAGCCGGCCAGCTGCTGCTCGATGAGGCCCTTGATGCCGGCCAGCTCGCGGAAGAGTTGCGCCCCCGGCTCGAAAGAATCGGTCGCGCCGCCCCCCGCGGGGGCCGAGTCGATCCCGGGGCGGCCCGGCGATTGGCCTGTGCGCTTGCCGTCGCCGGCGGGTGCCATGGCGCCGTCCCGCGCCGACTGACTTTTGCGCGCCGCCGGCTTCGCCGCGGCCGGCTGCCATTCGCGCACGGCCTTCTTCTCCGGCGCGGCGGCGGGCGCGCGGGCGGCTTGCGCCGGCCGGCGCGATCCGCCGGACAGGCTGACGGTGAAATCCTCGTCGCGCTCGATGCGCGGCGCGTCGGCGAACGGCGCCGCCGGCGCGTCGGGAATCTCGCGGGCGAGGACGGCGGCGATCTCGACGCCGCCTTCGACGCTGCGATTCGACAGCACGATGGCGTCGCCGCCCAGCTCCTCCTTCACCTGGCGCAGGGCCTCGCGCGCGGTCTTGCCGAAATAGCGCTTGATGTTCATCACTTACCTCCGATGATCGCGGTGACCTTGATGGTGCGCGAATCCGGCACTTCGCCGTTCGCGATGACTTTCAGCTGGGGCACGGCGCGGCGCAGGAAGCGCGACAGCAGCCAGCGCAGCGGCCCCGGCACCAGCAGCACGGCGGGCAGGCCGATCTCTTCCTGGCGCTGCGCGGCGGCGGTGGTCTGGCGCAGCAGCGTGTCGGCCAGTCCCGGCTCGATGCCGCTGCCGTCGGGGCCGACGGTCTGCACCGCCTGCAGCAGCACGCGCTCGAGCGAAGGATCGAGGGCCATCACCGACAGGTCGGCGTTGCCCGGATAGAGCTGCTGCACGATGGAGCGGCCGAGGGCGACGCGCACCTGGGCGGTGAGCTCGGCGGCGTCCTGCGTGCGCGGCGCGTGCTCGGCGATCGTCTCGACGATGCTGCGCATGTCGCGCAGGGTGACGCCCTCCTCCAGCAGGTTCTGCAGCACGCGCTGCACGACGGCCAGCGGAATCAGCTTCGGCACCAGGTCCTCGATCAGCTTCGGCGCATCCTTGGCGAAGTGGTCGAGCAGCGACTGCGCCTCCTGGCGGCCGAGCAGCTCGGCGGCGTGGCCGAGGATGATGTGGTTGAGGTGGGTCGCCACCACCGTGCTGGCATCGACCACCGTGTAGCCGAGGGCGTGCGCCTGGTCGCGCAGGGTCGCCTCGATCCAGATCGCCGGCAGGCCGAAGGCCGGGTCCTTCGTCTGCACGCCCGGCAGCGTGCCGGCGACGCGCCCCGGATTGATGGCGAGGAACAGGCCCGGCCAGGCTTCGCCCGAACCGACCTCGACGCCCTTCAGCAGCACGCGGTAGCCGTTCGGCTTGAGTTCCAGGTTGTCGCGGATGTGCACCGGCGCCGAGAGGAAGCCGACCTCCTGGGCGAACTTCTTGCGCAGGCCGCGGATGCGCTTCAGCAGCTCGCCGTCCTGGCCCTTGTCCACCAGCGGGATCAGGCGGTAGCCGACTTCCAGCCCGAGCACGTCCACCGGCGCCACGTCGGCCCAGCTCGCCTCCAGCGCCTCGGCCGGCGCGGCGGCGGCCGGCACGGCGGGCTTTTCCTCCGCCGGCCGGGCCTGCTTCCGCACCATCCAGTACGCCAGCCCGCCGACCGCGGCGGCGAACAGCAGGAAGGCGAAGTGCGGCATGCCGGGAATCAGGCCGAGGATGCCGAGGATGGCGGCGGTGAGCATCAGCACCTGCGGGTTGGCGAAGACCTGGCCGACGAACTGCTGGCCGATGTCCTCGTCGGTGGCCACCCGGCTCACCACCAGGCCGGCGGCGGTGGAGATGATCAGCGCCGGGATCTGCGCGACGAGGCCGTCGCCGATGGTCAGCAGGGTGTAGTTCTGCGCCGCGCGCGCCATGTCCATGTCGTGCTGCAGCACGCCGACGATGAGCCCGCCGATGATGTTGATGAAGAGGATCAGGATGCCGGCGACGGCGTCGCCGCGGACGAACTTCGAGGCGCCGTCCATGGAGCCGAAGAAGTCCGCCTCCTGGGCGATCTCGGTGCGGCGCTTTCTCGCCACGTCCTCGCCGATCAGGCCGGCGTTGAGGTCGGCGTCGATGGCCATCTGCTTGCCCGGCATGGCGTCGAGGGTGAAGCGCGCGGAGACCTCGGCGATGCGGCCGGCGCCCTTGGTGATGACGACGAAGTTGATCACCACCAGGATCACGAACACCACCAGGCCGACGGCGTAGTTGCCGCCGACGAGGAAGTGGCCGAAGGCCTCGATCACCTTGCCGGCGGCGTCGCCGCCGGTGTGGCCCTCGAGCAGGATGACGCGGGTCGAGGCGACGTTGAGGGAGAGGCGCAGCAGCGTCGTCACCAGCAGCACGGTCGGGAAGATCGAGAAGTCGAGCGGCTTCTTGGTGTACATCGACACCAGCAGCACCATCACCGCCAGCGCGATGTTGAAGGTGAAGGACAGGTCGAGCAGCAGCGGCGGCAGCGGCAGCACCATCATCGACAGGATCATGACGATGAGCAGCGGCGCGCCGAGCTGGCGCAGGTTGCCGGCGGCAAACATGTTTCTCAGGCTGAGTTCGCCGTTCATGCCGCTGACCCCAATCGTAGGTCGGCCTTCAGGCCGACAGCGGCGGCGATTGTCGGGCTGAAGCCCGACCTACATGTCCCGTTCATTCAGAAACCCCCGGATCGAGTTCCGCCGGCACCGGCAGGTCGGCGGGCAGCTGCGGCGCCCGGCCGCCGCGCGCCAGCCAGGCGTTGAGCTGGTAGACATAGGCCATCACCTCGGCCACGGCGCGGAACAGCGCCGGCGGGATGGTCTGGTCGAGCTCGGTATGCGCGTAGAGGGCGCGCGCCAGCGGCGGCGCCTCCAGCAGCGGCACGTCGTGCGCCTGCGCGATCTCGCGGATGCGCTGGGCGATGACGCCGCGGCCCTTGGCCACCACGCGCGGCGCCGGCATCTTCTCGTCGTAGGCCAGCGCCACGGCGAAATGCGTCGGGTTGGTGACCACCACCTGCGCCGTCGGCACGGCGGCCATCATGCGGCGGCGGGCGATCTCGCGCTGCTGGCTGCGGATGCGCGCCTTCAGCTGCGGGTCGCCCTCCATCTCCTTCATCTCCTTGCGCACCTCCTCCTTGCTCATGCGCAGCTTCTTGTGGTACTGCCAGAGCTGGAAGGGCACGTCGAGGGCGACGATGAGGGCCATCGCGGCGACGATGACCAGGGTGCTGAAGAGGATCGTCCGGCCCAGCGCATGCAGGCCGCTCTCGAGCGGCTGGCCGATCAGGGCGAACACCTGCTCCTGTTCGTGCACGATCACCCAGGCCACCACGAGGCCGACCAGCCCGGCCTTCATGACGCCCTTCACCAGCTCGCCGACGCTGTGCATGGAGAACATGCGGCCGAAGCCCTTCAGCGGATCGAGCCGCGTCCAGTCCGGCGCCAGCGCCTTGCTGGAAAAGTTCAGCCCGCCCATCGCGAAGGGGCCGGCCAGCGCCGCCACCACCAGGAACAGCAGGAGCGGCCCGATCGAGGCCAGCGCCGCCCAGGCCTGCTCGAGGAACAGGGCCGGCAGGCGCGCCTCGTCGAAAGCCGCCTCGCGGCCAAAAGTCAGTCCCCGCGAGACGGCGCCGCCGATGCGCCCGGCCAGCCAGGAGCCGGTCACCCACAGCGCGCCGCTGCCGGCCATCAGGACGAGGAAGGCCGACAGCTCGCGCGATTGCGGCACCTGGCCCTCTTCGCGCGCCTGCTCCAGCCGTCGCGGCGACGCTGGTTCGGTTTTTTCGAGATCGGAATCGTCGGCCATGGTTGCTTTACTCCATGGCGGCGATTATTGCCGCCCCCGGCAAGGGATGACGGGGGGAAAAGAACGGGAATACCCCGCCAATTCGGGTTTCTAGGGCGTGTTCTCAATCATCTTGCCGGTGCGAACGGGGTTTTCCGGGCACAGGGCAAGGCGCGGTGGCGAAGACAGTGGCTATTCCACGGCGAGCCGCCGCAACGCGGCCATGCGCGCGACGCCGGCGTGGCGCGTGAAAGCCTGATCGTCTTCATCCGGGGAATCTCGGTTATCTTGCCGTCGCGCCTGCGACGGTCATTCGCCGACCTTGAGTCCGGGAGTCTCGGCTGAAAGCGTGAAAAAGAACGTTGCCCCCTGCCCCGGCGCGGCCGTGGCCCAGATGCGCCCGCCGTGGCGCTGCACGATGCGCCGGACGATCGCCGTGCCGATGCCGACGCCGGGGAACTCGCCCGGCGCATGCAGCTTGAAAAAAGGCTTGAACAGCCTCTTCGCATGGGCAGGATCGAAGCCGGCGCCGTTGTCGGCGACGAAGAAAGCGCGTTCGCCATCCATTCCGGTCGCGCCGAACTCGATGCGCGCCCCGGGCGTCCGGCCGGTGAATTTCCAGGCGTTGTGCAAGAGGCCGCGCAGGAAGACGGCCGCCAGTTCCGGATCCGCCCGGGCGAGCAGGCCGTCGGCCACGCGGATGGCGACCGTGCGCGGCTCGCGCGCCTGAAACTGCTCCAGGATGCCGCGCGCCAGGGCGGAAAGATCCACCTCGCGCGGCCTGAGCTCAGCACGCGCGAAGCGCATCAGATCGTGCATGCCGTCGATAGTCTCGGACAGGTGCTGGCTGGCGCCGCGGATGCGCCCGAGATAGCCTTGGGCAGCCTCGTCGAGGCGGGCCGCATATTCCTCGCCGAGGATCTGCGCGAAGCCGGCGATGGCGCGCAGGGGCGAGCGCAGGTCGTGCGAGGCGGCGTAGGAAAACTCCTCCAGTTCGCGCAGGGCCGCTTCCAGTTCCGCCGTGCGCTGCCGCACGCGTTGCTCCAGCGTCCGGTTGAACTCCAGGATCTCGAGTTCCGCCCGCTTCGCCCGGTCGATGTCGGTCAGCGCGCCGATGAAGCGCCGGATGTTGCCCTGTTCGTTGCGCACGGTCATGCCGCGCCCGTGAAACCACCGATACTGGCCGTCCGCCCGCTGCAGCTGGAAGGTCTCGTCGAAAACGGCGCCCTGCTCGATGGATCGCTTCTGCGCCGCCAGCACGCGGTCCCGGTCCTCGGCATGGAGCGCCCGGTCTATCCTGAATCCCTGGCGCAGCGCCTCGATCGAGGCATAGCCGAGCAGGGCGACGTAGTGGTCCGAGAAGAAGGTCTGCCAGGTGTCCTGATCGTAGTCCCAGATGCCGTCGGCCGTGGCCTCCATGACCAGGCGCAGGCGCTCCTCGTTCCGGCGCAGCGCCTCTTCCGCCAGCTTCCTCTCCGTGATGTCCTGGTGCATGCCCGACATGAGCAGCGGCTGGCCATCGGGCGTGCGCGATACCAGCCGGCCGCTGACCGCCACCCAGACCCAGTGGCCGTCCTTGTGGCGCTTGCGCTCCTCGCATTCATACCGGTCCGCTTCCCCGGCGAAATGGCGTTCCAGCAGGCCCAGCGCGTGGCGATGGTCTTCCGGATGGGTGAAACGCGCCCAGGTCTCGATGGACAGCGGCGTCAGCTCTTCGAGGCGATAGCCGACGATTTCCGCCCAGCGCTCGTTGAGCCGCAGCTCGCCGCTCTGCACGTTCCATTCCCAGGTGGCGGTCTGCGTCGCCTCGATGATGTCGCCGAGGCGGCGGCGCTCCCCGGCCAGCACGACCGCCTGAGCCTGCGCGCGGCGCTGGGCGAGGAGGAGCCGCACGGAGAGCAGCAGGAGGAGGGCGGCCAGCGCGACCATCCCGGCCAGCCAGGCACGGTAGCGCGACCACACGTCGTGCCAGGTGAATGCGGGCGCCAGGTCGAAGGGCGGGGCGCGCAGCTCCCGCATCAGCGCCGCCACCCCATCGTAGTTCGCCGGCACGGTGAAGCCGTGGATGTTCAGCGCCGAAGCTACGCCGGAATCCGTTATCGCCAACAGGGCGGCGACGACCTTGCGCGACAGGTCGTCCTGAATGTGCGGCAGGGCGGCGAACGGCTGGCCCGGCGTCAGGGGGGTGGACACGGCGAAGGGATAGCCGGGCAGGCTCTGCCGGTTGAGCACCTTCAGCCGGGCGAGGTCCAGGCCGCCCTTCTCGGCCAGCGATTCCATCACGCCTCCCAGCAGGAAGCCGGCATCGGCGCGGCCCGCCAGCACCGCCTCGACGACCTTTTCATGCAGGAAGCCGGTCTCGATCAGCCGGTAATCCCGCGGCTGCACCATGCCGATGGCGGCCAGTTCGCGCGCCTGGGCCAGGTAGCCGACGAGCGACCCGGTGTTCGCGGCGGCCACCGTGGCGCCGCGCAGGTCTTTCAGTTCCGCGAGATCGGCGCGCTCCGCCCGGACGATGACCGCGCCGCCGAAGGCGCGCAGCGGCTGGCCGCGATGGCTCCTGACCAGCGTCGCCAGCGGCGCGGACAGGCCGCTGCGCCGGGCCATCAGGATGTAATGGGACGCGTGGGTGAGGACGAAATCCACGCGGCGCGTCGCCACCGCCGCTTCCAGCGCCGAAGCGTCCAGGGCTTCGATGACGAAGTCGCGTTCCGGAATGCTCCGCTGCAGGCTCGCCGCCAGCGGCGTCCAGGCCGCCTGTTCCAGCGCCGCCCGCCGGTTCGCCAGCACGCCGATGCGCACGGGTTCTTCCGCGTGGAGAGGCCACGATGCGCCCAGCAGGCACAGCATCGCCGCCAGCCGGCCCGGCAGTCCGGCGTTCATCGAACCTCCCCTTCCGGCAGAAATTCCGGGCGCAGCAGGCCGGCCAGGCTGTCCCCCGGCGAGAACAGGCCGGCAATCCGGCGCGCGCTGGCCAGCAGGGCGGGCGCCGGGCCGGCGAGCAGGGCGGGCGCCGGGCCGGCGAGCAGCCTGCGGTTGTTGTCGCGGTCGGGCAGCACGAGGCCGCGAAACGCCTTGAGCACACGGTCGGGCGGCAGTTGCAGGCGGGGCGCCATGCGATAGGCGGCGTCCTGCGGATGTTCGGCAAGATGCGCCAGGCCGCGCAGATGGGCGGACACGAGATGGCGCGCGGCCTCGCCGCCGGCGTCGAGCAGGTTCGTCCGGATCGCGAGGACATCGACGATGGTGTCGGGAAGGCTGCTGCTGTCGAAGAGCGCCCGGGCGCCCGCCCCCACCAGGCGACCGGCCACCGGCTCGAAGGTGATCAGCGCGTCGAGCGCGCCCTCACGCCAGGCCGCCTCGTGCCGGTCGAAGGGCAGCGGCACCTGCACCACCTCGCCCGCCGCAAGGCCCGCCTCGCGCAGCGCGTGGTCGAGCATGAGGGTGCCGACGGCGCCCTGCTCGAAGCCGATGCGCCGGCCCTTCAGTCCGGCCAGGCTTTCGATGCCTGGCCGGGCGAGCAGCACGTCGGCGCCGGCGGAGATGTCGAAGACCAGCACCACCGACAGCGGCACGCCGTCGGCGCGCACGCGCAGGACTTCGTCCAGGGTCAGGGCGGCGCCGTCGGCGCGGCCGTCGGCGAGGGCCTGCATCGACGCCGTCGCCGAAGCGGTCTCCAGCAGCGACGCCCGCCGCTCGTCGAGCCAGCCGAGCGAGCGGGCCAGGAACATCAACTCGTAGCCGGGCCAGACATGGCTGGCGATACGCAGTTTTCGCGCCGGACCGCAGCCGGCGAGCAGGGGCGCCAGCGCGCAACCCGAAATCAGGCGCAGCGCCTCGCGGCGGGAAAAGCTTGTCATGATGCGGGGCCCCCCTCCTTGGACCGCGCCCCGGCGCCGGGCTGCAGGGTGAAACGGAACACGGCGCCCTCGTCGGGCTTGCCCTCGCCCCAGATGCGGCCGCCGTGGCGGCGGATGATGCGGGCAACGATGGCCAGGCCGATGCCGGTGCCGGAAAACTCGGCGGGGCCATGCAGGCGCTGGAAGGCGCCGAACAGTTTGGCGGCATACTTCATGTCGAAGCCGGCGCCGTTGTCGCGCACGTAATACAGCGTTTCGCCATCGCGCTCATCGAGGCCGAATTCGATGCGCGCCCGCTCGCGCCGGCCCGTGTATTTCCAGGCGTTGCCGAGCAGGTTGAGCAGCACCGGGCGGATCAGCCCGGCATCGCAGCTTGCCTCGACACCGGGCGCGATCGCCCAGTCGACCCGGCGGGCCGGATTCTCCTCCGCCAGCTCGGCGGCGATCTCGGCTGCGAGCCGCGACAGGTCGAGGCGCTCGATCCGCATGTCCTGGCGCGCCACGCGCGAGAGCTCGTGCAGGTCGTCGATGAGGTCCCCCATCCTGATCGAGCCGGCGCGCACCCGGGCCAGGTAGTCGCGCGCCGTCGCGTCCAGGCTGGCGGCGTAGTCCTGCTCCAGCAGATGGGAAAAGCCGTTGATGGCGCGCAGCGGCGCGCGCAGGTCGTGGGACACCGAATAGGAGAAGGCTTCCAGCTCGCGCACCGCCTCCTGGAGCTCGGCGGTGCGTTCGGCCACGCGCAGCTCCAGCGTGCGGTTCATCTGGCGTATCTCCTGCTCGGCCGCCTTGCGCTCGGTCAGGTCGGAGAACACGGCGACGTAGTTCGTCGTGCGGCCGGTGTCGTCGCGCACCGCCGAAATCGACAGCCACTCGGGATAGGCCGTGCCGTCCTTGCGCCGGTTCCAGATCTCGCCGCTCCAGTGCCCGGCGCCGGTCAGCGCGTCCCACATCGCCCGGTAGAAGGCGGCATCCTGCCGGCCCGACTGCAGGATGCGCGGATTGCTGCCGATGACCTCGTCGGCGCCGTAGCCGGTGATCTCCGAGAAGCGGCGGCTGACGGCGACGATGGCCGCCTTCTCGTCGGTGATGACGATGGCCTCGTTGGCCTGCTCGAAGACGCTGGCGGCCAGGCGCAACTGCGCTTCATCGCGCTTGCGCTCGGTGATCTCGGTGGCGACGCCGCACATCCCCGCAATCCCGCCCTCTTCGTCCCTGAGCGGAAACTTGACGGCGATGAAGTGGCGCGGGCCCTCGGGTGAATCGACCGTCACCTCGCTTTCGAGGGCGCCATCGCCGCCCATCGCCGCGCCGTCGGCGTCTCCGATCTCCCGGGCGACCGCCTCGGGAAACAGCATGGCGGCGGTCTTGCCTTCGGCATCCCGGCGCGAAAGCCCGGTCACTTCCTCCCACTTCCGGTTCACCAGCCGGTATTTGCCGTCGCGGTCCTTGACGTGGATCGCCGTGCCGCTGTTCTCGATCAGGTCGGCGAGAAAGCGCTGCTGCTCGCGCAGCTCGGCGGTCATTTCGCGCGCCAGCGCCAGGGCGCGCTGGCGCCCGGACGTAATCCCGCGCACCAGCCAGAACAGCGCCAGGCCAAGCAGGGCGCCCGCCGCCAGGACGAATTGCGCCGTCCACGCGCGCGTGCCGCTTTCCAGCGAAGGTTCGCTGGCGAACTGGAGCGTCCACTCCCTGCCGGCGAAACTGACGGTCTCGCTGCGCGTGAACACCGGCCGATGCCCGGCGGGCGCCTGGCTGCCGAGGAAGTACAGCGCATCCGCCCCGCTGGCGGCGCCATCGTAAATGGCGAAGGAGACGGCCTGCGCGGACGGCGGCAGCAGGTCGTCGGCCAGCGCCGACATGCGGAAGGGGCTGAGCACGAAACCCGCCAGCCGACCGCCGCGTTCGAAGGCCGGCTGGAACATGATGAAGGCCGGCACGGGATTGCTCGATTCGTCGATCTTCAGGATGGTCTTGGACGTAATGGCGGGCCGGCGCGTCGCCAGCGCCTGTTCCATGGCCCGCCGGCGCACGGGATCCTGCCACATGTCGTAGCCGAGCGCCTTGACGTTCAGCCCCTCGAAAGGTTCGGCATAGACGTTGGCGACATAGCGCGGGCGCGGCCCCGGCGGCCGCACCGCGAAATCGGGCAGGCCCTGGGCGCGCAGCTCGCGCACCTGCGACGCCAGTTCCTCGTGAGAAAACGCCCGCGCGAAGGCCAGGGCCTGGATGGCCGGAAAGTGCTCCTTGAGCTGGAGGCGGCGATAGTAATTCGTCCAGTCCTGCCGCATCACCCTGTCGCTCACCGCGAACAGCGCGGCGGCGTCGATGAGAATCTGCTGGTAGCCGGCCATGCGGGAGAGCAGGGCCTCGCGAATCTCGGCGGCACGAGCCTGGAATTCGGCCTGCTGCGCCTGCCGTGCCTGACTATCGACCCAGCGCCAGGCGCCCAGGGAAACCAGCAGGGACACGGCGAGCACCGCCCAGTGCAGCCACGCCCGCGGCTGCAATCCGCCCTTGAAGGCCTCGGATTCCGGCACGTTGCGGCCGGCGGGGAAGCCCGCCGGACCCTTGGTGTCGCGTATCGCGCTGCGCGCCGCAGGTTCCGCCATTTGCACGCTTTCCGTTTATTGCAGCAGCGCCCCGGCGATGTGCTGCAGAGGCAGGACGCGATCCACCGCGCCCAATTTTACCGCCTCCTTCGGCATGCCGTACACGACGCAGGTCTCCTCGTCCTGGGCGATGGTGCGCGCACCGGCCTCGTGCATCTCCTTGAGGCCGCGCGCGCCGTCGTCGCCCATGCCGGTCATGATGACGCCCAGCGCGTTGCCGCCGGCGAATTTCGCCACCGAGCGGAACAGCACGTCCACCGACGGGCGGTGGCGGTTGACCACCGGCCCGTCGACCACCTCGACGTGGTATTGCGCGCCGCTGCGCTTGAGCAGCATGTGTCGGCCGCCCGGCGCGATGAGGGCGCGCCCGGGCACGACGCGCTGGCCGTCCTTCGCCTCGAAGACGTCGATCTCGCACAGGCCGTTCAGGCGTTCGGCGAAGGAGGCGGTGAATTTCTCCGGCATGTGCTGGACGATGACGATGCCCGGCGCCGTCGCCGGCAGCGCCGTCAGCACCGACTCGAGCGCCTGGGTGCCGCCGGTGGAGGTGCCGATGGCGACGATGCTGTCGGTGGTCTTGGCCATGGCGTGGACGCCGCCCGCAGCCTCCTGCGGCTCGGCCGCGGCACGCGTCACTGGCCGCGCCGCCAGGTTGCGCACCCGCGAGGCGGCGGCGGCGCGCACCGCCGCGATGACGTCGTTCGACGACTCGCGCAGGAAATCCTTCAGGCCGAGGGTCGGCTTGGCGATGATGGAGACGGCGCCGGCCGCCAGCGCCTGCATGGTCGTCTCGGCGCCGGCCTGGGTCAGCGAGGAGCAGATCACCACCGGCGTCGGCCGCTCGGCCATGATCTTCTTCAGGAAGGTGACGCCGTCCATGCGCGGCATCTCGACATCCAGGGTGATGACGTCGGGCCACTCCCGGCGCATGCGCTCCATGGCGAAGAGCGGGTCTGGCGCCGAGCCGATGACGCGGATGCCGGGTGCGCGGCCGAGGATGTCGCCCATCACCTGGCGCACCACCGCCGAATCGTCGACGACGAGGACCCTTATCTCGCCGGCCATGACGGGTTATCCCCCTCGCCGTCGCGGGCGTCCCGCGCCAGCGACTCGAAGACGCGGTCGCAGGTCAGGATGTGCTCGATCCACCAGTCGCTGACGAAGGCCAGCACCTGGATCGGGACCAGCCTTTCACCCGCCTCCCGGCGCGCGCGGTAAGCCTCGATCCGGCGCCGGTAAGCCACGTGCCGGATGACGTGCTCGGCCTGATGGCGGGGCGCCACCGCCTGCGCCTTCATCAGGCGCTCCTCGGTGTCGAAATGGTCGTCGGCATAGCGCTGCAGCTCGCCGAAGATGCCCAGCAGCACCGCTTCGCCCTGCCCCTTGCCGATGCTGTCGTAGAGCCCGTTGAGAATATGGATCAGCCCGTGGTGCTGCTTGTCGACGACCTCGATCCCCGTATCGAACCGCTCGTCCCATTCGATGTGCATGCCTGCCTCCCCTGGTCCCCTCTCGCGCGCGACGGCCATGTTCATGCCACGTCCCTCAGGTCTGCCTGCTCGGGCATGTGGCGCACCCAGACATCGCCGCTCGCCACGTCGAAAATGATGCTTCTGTGTCCCACGCCGGCGAGGTGCTCGCCGGCCGGCTCCAGGCCGTGGCTGCGCAGCAGGCGCCGGCCCGTCTCGATATTGCGGCTGCCGATGTCGAGCAGGCCGCCGGTGGCGAAGGAAAACATGCGCCCGCCGCCGAAAAGTTTCGCCTGGTATTCGCGCGGCTGCGTGCCGGCGGCGCGCATTTCGGCGAACAGCAGGTCGAGTGCTTCATCGGCGTAGCGTCCGTCCGCCCCGCCCGCTCCCGCCGTGCCGCGTTCGGGCAGCATGTAGTGGCACATGCCGCCGAGCAGCAGGCGGGGGTGCCAGAAGGTGATCGACACGCAGGAGCCGAGCACCGTGCGGATGCGCGTGCCGCGGTCGCCGAAATACACTTCCCCTGGCTGCAGGAAGATGTCGATGGCGGCCGGGTTGATCGGCACCGTCATGCCGCCTCCTTGCGGTAGATGGTCGGGCGCACCGGCCGGAACTGCTCGCTCACGCCGTTCAGGCTTTCCGAATGGCCGATGAACAGCCAGCCGCCCGGCCGCAGCCGCCGGTGCAGCGCCGCCACGACGCGGCGCTTGGTCTCCATGTCGAAATAGATCATCACGTTGCGCAGGAAGATGACGTCGAACTCACCGGCCCCTTTCAGGTCGCCGTTGAGGTTGATCTGGGCGAAGCGCACCCGCTCCCGCACTGCCGCGTCGACGCGCAGCTTGCCGGCCATGGCCCCGGTGCCGCGCAGGCAGAATCGCCTTAGGTAATTCGCCGGGATGCCCTCGTTGCGCGACGTCGGGTAAGTGGCGCCGCGCGCCGTCTCGATGACCGAGCTGTTGATGTCCGAGCCGAAGACTTCCCAGGGCGCCGATACTCCCAGCTTGTCCATGAGCACCATGGCGATGCTGTAGGCCTCCTCGCCGGTCGAGCTGGCCGCGCTCCAGACGCGGAAGGGCACGCCGGGACGCAGGCCCGGCAGCACCTCGCGCACGAGGAATTCGAAATGCTGCGGCTCGCGGAAGAAATAGGTTTCGTTGGTCGTCAGCAGGTCGATCGCGGTCTGCATCTCGGCCGGCTCGCCGCCGCTGGCAATGAGCCGGTAGTAGTCGCCGTAGCTGCCGATGCCGCGCGCGCGCAGGCGCTTCGACAGGCGTCCGCTCACCAGCGACTTCTTCGAGGGCGGCAGGTGGATGCCCGCCACCCGCTGCATCAGCGCCTGGAACCGGCCGAACTCGCTGTCCGATATGGCCGCTTCCATCAGGCCGCCTCCTGCAACGACACGTCGAGCCGGCCGCCCGTCGCCAGCAGCGAGGCGTCGCGCCCGCCCTCATGGCAGTCGCGCACGAAGGCGCGGTCGATCTTCAGCGTGTCCATGGGAAAGCGCTTCAGGTAGGCGAGCGAGGAGTAGCCGGTGCCGAAGTCGTCCACCGAGAATTTCACGCCCATGGCCTTGATCCGCTGCATGGTGGCAATGGCGCTTTCCGGGTCCGCCACCAGCGTGCTCTCGGTGATCTCCAGGTCGAGGTCGGCGGCCGGCAGCCCGGTTTCGGCGAGCGCCGCGGCGACCTGCTCGGCCAGGCCGGGCTGGCGGAACTGCAGGGCGGACAGGTTGACGGCGATCTGCAACCCGCGATGGCCCGCCGCTGCAGCAGTTTTTCGATCATGCCTTCAATCATTCGTGCCTTCCGCCAGGCCCGGTCCGGCCAAAGTCAGTTCCCGCGGCACGGCATCCCGCGCCATGCCGTCGGCGGTCTCGACGATCCCGCTGAGCTCCTCGACGGACAGCGCGTGCCGCAGGTTCAGGAGGATGACGAAGTTGCCCGCCACCTTGCCCATGCCCTCGATGAAGTCGCTGCGGATGCGCGCGCCGAACGAGGGCGGCGGCTCGATCTCGCCGGCCGGGATGTCGAGCACCTCGTTCACGGCGTCGACGATGACGCCGATCACCTGGGGCGCTCCCGCGGCGGCCTCGGGCCCGTCCTCGATCTCGACGATGACGATGCAGGTGCGCCGCGCGATCTGTGTCGGCGCGCGGCCGAAGCGGACGGCGAGGTCGACCACCGGCACCACGGCGCCGCGCAGGTTGATCACCCCGCGCACCAGCTCCGGCATCATCGGCACCTCCGTCAGGTGGCCGTACTCGATGATCTCCTTGATGCTGCGGATGCCGATGGCGAAGGTCTCGCCGCACAGCGAGAACACCAGATATTGTTGCGGCTCCCCGCCCGCCGGCAGGCCGGCGGGCGCGCGAGCGCCGGTCGCGACCGCGAGTTGTGCCTGGTTCATGGCCGTCCCCTCTCAGTAGCGCACGAACTCGGCATCGCCCAGCCCGCCCCCGGCCGCGGCAACCTCCTCGCGCGGCCGCCTGGCGGCCTTGCGCACCGCCTTCGCCGGCTGGCGTGCCGGCGAAGGCGCCGGCGCCGCGGCCTCGCCCTCGCCGACGCGGAACATCGCCATCATCTGCTGCAGCTGCTGCGCCTGGCCGCTCATCTCCTCGGCGGTGGCGGACAGCTCCTCGGAGGCCGAGGCGTTCTGCTGCGTGGTCTGGTTGAGCTGGCCCATCGCCGTGTTGATCTGGCCGGCGCTCTGCGACTGCTCCTCGGAGGCGGCGGTGATCTCCTGCACCAGCTCGGCCGTCCGGCGGATGTTCGGCACCATCTCCTGCAGCAGCTGGCCGGCCTTCTCGGCCGTCTTCACGCTGGTGCCGGCCAGCTCGCCGATCTCCTGCGAGGCGACCTGGCTGCGCTCGGCAAGCTTCCTCACCTCGGCGGCCACCACGGCGAAGCCCTTGCCGTGCTCGCCGGCGCGCGCCGCCTCGATGGCGGCGTTCAGCGCCAGCAAATTGGTCTGGTAGGCGATATCGTCGATGATGCCGATCTTGTCGGCGATCGACTTCATGGCGTCCACCGTCGCCCGCACCGCCTCGCCGCCGTCGGCGGCGTCCTTCGCCGCCTTGTTGGCGATGCCGTCGGTGACCTTGGCGTTCTCGGTGTTCTGGCCGATCGAGGCGCTCATCTGCTCGATCGAGGCGCTGGTCTCCTCCAGGCTCGCCGCCTGCTCGCTGGCGGCCTGCGACAGCGACTGCGAGGTGGCGCTGACCTGCTCGGAGGCGGCCGACAGGCCGTCGGCGGAGGTGCGCACCTCGCCGATGATGCGCGAGAGCCTCTCCACCATGCCGCGCATGGCGTAGAGCATGCTCGAGGTGTCGCTGGCCTTGGTCGCCACCACCACGGTGAGGTCGCCCTCGGCCACCCGGCGGGCGACGTCGGCCGCGTAGTCGGGCTCGCCGCCGAGCTGCTTCAACAGGCCGCGCGTGATGAGGAAGCCGATGACGATGCCGAGCAGGACCGCCGCGGCGCCGAGCACGAGCATCAGCATGCGCGCGGCGGAAACGGTTTTTTCGGCCTCCACGCCGACCTCGTCCATCAGCTCGCCCTGGAACTTGATGAGGGCGTTCACCCGCTTGCGGTACTCGTCGGCGGCGGGGCGGAAGTCCGTGTTCAGGAACAGCGCCGCCTCCTCGCGCTTGCCCTCCTCGGCCAGCTTGATGAGCTGGTTCTGCATCGCGATGTAGCGCTCGCGCGCCTCCATGATGGACTGGAACATTTCCTTGCCCTTCGGATTGGCCAGCAGAGGCTTGAGCTTTTCCCAGGCCTTGCCGATGCCGGCGCGGCCCTCGAGGATGCGCTCCCTGGTCTTCTGCGCGGTTTCGCGGTCCGCCGACAGGGCCATGTCGCGCGCGGCGATGCCGACTTGGTTCACGCCGGCCAGGCCCTCCTGCAGCAGGCTGACCTTCGGCCACTTGTCGCGCACGATGTCGCCCAGCGCGTCGTTGATGCTGACCAGCCGGTTGATGCCGACGACCGCCACCGCGACCAGCAGCAGCAGCACCACGCCGAAGCCGAGCCCGAGCTTCACACCCACTTTCAGGTTTTTCATTGCCATCTCCTTTCTGCCGCAAAAATCACGATTGAAGCGCGCGCTGCCGCGCCGCGCCGCCGAGCCGATTCGCTTCCCGGCCCGTCGCCAACTGAACCAGCTGCGGCACGTCCAGGATCAGACCCACCTCGCCGCTGGCGAGGATGGTCGAGCCGGCAATGCCGCGCAATTTCTCGAAGAGCACGCCGAGCGGCTTGATCACCGTCTGGCATCCACCCATCAGGCAATCCACCGCCAGACCGGCCTGGCGCCCGCCGTGGCTCACCACCACCACGTTCTGCCGCCGCGGCGCCGGCTGCGGCACCTCGAACAGCTCGCGCAGGCGCAGGAAGGGCAGCACCCGGCCGCGCAGGTCGAGGTAATCGCGTCCGTCCGCGCCGTCGCCGGCCGGCAGTTCGATGCACTCGACCACCATCTCCAGCGGCAGCACGAACTGCGCGCCGCCGACGCCGACCAGGAAGCCGTCGATGATGGCCAGGGTGAGCGGCAGGGTCAGGCGCATGCAGGTGCCCTCGCCCGGCCTGCTCTCGATGTCGAGCGTGCCGCGCAGCGCCTCGATGCTGCTCTTCACCACGTCCATGCCGACGCCGCGGCCGGATAGATTGGTGACGGTTTCCGCCGTGGAAAATCCCGGCTGCAGGATCAGGCGCCAGACCTCGCCGTCCTCCAGCGACTGACTTTCCTGCACCAGGCCGCGCTCGACCGCCTTCTTCAGGATGCGCTCGCGATCCAGGCCGCGGCCGTCGTCGCGCACCTCGATGACGATGCTGCCCGACTCGTGCCGCGCCGCCAGGCTGACCGTGCCGCGTGCCGGCTTGCCGCGCGCCAGCCGTTCCGCGGCCGGCTCCAGGCCGTGGTCCATGGCGTTGCGCAGCAGGTGCATGAGCGGGTCGCCGAGGCGCTCGACCATCGACTTGTCCAGCTCGGTCTCGGCGCCGCTCAGCTTCAGCTCGATGTCCTTGCCCAGTTCGCGGCTGACGTCGCGCACCACGCGCGGGAAGCGGCCGAACACCTCGCCGATCTGCACCATGCGCAGGCGCAGCGCGGCGTCGCGCACCTCCTCGACCAGGCGCGCCACCTGCGAGGCGGACTCGATCAGTTCGCTCCGGTGCGTGCGGCCGGCCAGCAGCTGCGTGCCGGCGCCGGCGATGACCAGCTCGCCGACCAGGTCGATCAGCAGGTCCAGCTTGTCCGCCGGCACCTTGACGCTGCGCGCTTCCAGGGCGCGCTTTTCCTCGCTGCGCTTCTGCTTGTCCAGCGCGGCCTCGACCACCGGCGCCTGCACGACGCCCTTGTCGCAAAGGATTTCGCCCAGGCGGCGCCCGCCGGCATCTGCCGCCTGTGCCTGCAGCGCCCGTTCCAGCTCGTGCCCCGTCAGTGCCCCCGCGCCGATCAGAATCTCGCCCACGCGCACCGCTTCTTCCGGCAGCGAACGGATCAGGTCGATGTATTCCCCGGCCTTGGCATGCGGCGGGACGATGCGGATGCGCGCGTCGTCCTGCACGAACTCGAACACCGCCTCGATCTCCTGCCGGCTGGCGGCGCTGCGCAAATCGATCTCGAAGCCGAGGTAGCAGGCCTCCGGGTCGAAGGATTCGAGCGGCGGCAGGGCCTCGCTCAGCGTTTCCAGGTGCACGATGTCGCCCAGCGTGGTCAGGTAGCGGATGAAGGCCAGCGGCTCCATGCCCATGCGCAGCACCTCGGCGCCGAAGCGCAGCGAAAGATGCCAGGTGTCGACGCCGCCGAGGGGGCCTCCGCCGGAGACCGCCAGGGCGGCCTCCGGCTCGGGCGGATTTACCGCCGCCAGCGGGGTCTGGGCGGACGGCGGCAAATGGCTGGCAAGGCGGCCCGTCAGCTCCCGGCCGCGGCGCAGCGCCGCGTCATCGGGCGCCGCGTCCGCGGCCGCGGCGGCCAGCAGCGTGCCGATGTGGTCGCCGCTGTCGAGCAGCAGGCTTGTCAGTTCCTCGCCGCACCGGATGGCGCCGCCGCGCAGGCGGTCGAGCACGCTTTCCACCACGTGCGTGAAGCCGACCACGCCCTCGAAGCCGAACAGCCCGGCCGATCCCTTGATGGTGTGGGCGGCGCGGAACAGGGCGTTGACCGCCTCCTCGCCGCTGCTTTGCGCCTCGAAGGCCAGCAGGATTTCCTCCATCTGGCGCAGCAGCTCCTGCGCTTCCTCGAAGAAGGTGTTGCGCGCGGCGTCGATGTTCATGGCGGCGATCTCCGGAAACGCTCAGGCTTGCGACGGCGGGCATTCGCCCGAGGGAATCACCAGCGGGTCGCCGAACTGCGCGCCGAGATTGCTCATGTCGAGAATCTCGATCACCGCCGGCGAATGGTTGACCAGGCGCAGCCGCGTGCCGCAGCGGCGCTTGAGCTGCAGCATGATCTGCAGGCCGGCGGTGTCGATTTCGCTGACGCCGGAGAGGTCGACCTCGACTTCGTCCCGAGACGTGGCCGGCAGCGCGGCAAGGATCTCGTCGCGGATGTCCGCGGCCGACGAGACGGTCATCTCGCCCTCGATGCGCAGGCGGCAGCCGGCGGCGGTTTTTTCGATGTGCATGCTCACGGCGCCCTCACATGACCAGTTTCGAGACGGCCGCCAGCATCTGCTGCGGCTGGAAGGGCTTGACGACCCAGGCCTTGGCGCCGGCCGCCTGCCCTTCCTGCTTGCGGTTCTCGCCGGCCTCGGTGGTCAGCATGATGATCGGCGTGAACTTGTAGCTCGGATGCTTCTTGACTTCCTTCACCAGGCTGATGCCGTCCATGTTCGGCATGTTCACGTCGCTGATGATCAGATGCACCTTCTTGCCGTCCAGCTTGGCCAGCGCGTCCTTGCCGTCGCAGGCCTCGATGACCTCGTAGCCGGCGCTCTGCAGGGTGAGGTTCACCACCTGCCGCAGCGATGCGGAGTCATCGACGACGAGTATGGTTTTTCCCATGTTCGCTCCATTCAAAAGAAGGTGATTTCGCCGGCTCCGGCCGGCGCGTTTGCGCGGGCAGCGGAGGCGTCCTGCTGCTCCAGCGTGGTGTAGCCGGACTCGAGCTGGCGCAGCCAGCCGCCGGCGTCGATCGGCTGCGGCCGCCCGCCCTCGGCGATGGCCTGCCGGTCGGCGCCGATGCGCTCGCCGAGGCGGCCGATGTCTCGCTCGATCAGGGCGAGGATCTGGCTGACGCGGTCCTGGAATTGCAGGTCGACGAGCACCTGCGAGACCTGCGCCCTGACGCCGTCGCTCTCTTCCTCCAGGCGGCCGGCCGTGCCGACGAGCGCGCCGGCCGAATCGTTGAAGCGGGAAACCACCCCGTGAATGACGGCTTCCGCCTCGGCGACGACCGCGTCGTCCCGGCTGGACAGCTCGGCGGCGGCGGCCAGCGTGCCGCCGATGGCGGCGGCGACCGTCTCGACCTTCTGGCTGATCTGCTTGCCGGTTTCGCCCGACTGGGTGGACAGCTTCCTTACCTCGTCGGCAACGACGGCGAAGCCGCGCCCCTGCTCGCCGGCGCGGGCGGCTTCGATGGCGGCATTCAGGGCCAGCAGGTTGGTCTGGCCGGCGATGCTGGCGACATCGACGGCCATGCGCTTCAGCTCGTCGGTGAAGGCCGCCAGGTTGCGGACCTCGGCCAGCATCGCCGACTTGGCTTCGAGAATCGACTTGAGGGACGACACCAGGGCGAGCAGCTCCGCCTGCGCGGCATCGATGGTGCCGGTCATGCCGGCCTCGCCGCCGGCCAGGCTGCCGGCCGTGGAACGCGAGGCGGCGACGGCATTCTCGAGCCGCCCGGAGATTTCCCGGAACTCCCCCGCCAGCCCGGTGACGGCCTGCTCGGTCTGCTGGCGCGAGAGGTCGATGTGCCGCTTCCAGCGCGGCAGCACGCTGGCGCAGATTTCATGCAGGCTGGCCAGGTAGGCGGTCAGTTCCGTTTCACGGCGGGCCGATTCCGTCGCCCGGATCCGCGCGGCGGTCGCCTCGATTTGCGCCGCCTGACGGTTGCAAAGCTGCCTGCCGCCCAGCGCGCCGCCGGCGAGCAGCAGGAAGGCAATGAGCAGGGAAAGCGCGCCGAATCCGCCCGCGGCCAAACCGAAGGCGGCGCCGGCCAGGGCGATGCCGGCGGGTATCGCGAATGCAATCGACCCGGCGCTTGCCGGGCCCTCGGGTTCAGGGAGAGCCATGAGCGAATCCAGTTTTGGCGGGCGCGAGGCGCCCCTTGGAATACGCTTACGGCGGCAAGTGCGGGTCTTGAATCCGGATTTTCCCGGAGCGGGCCGGATTTCCTATCCGGAATATCCCGGACAGGCGCGGTTCATTGGGCCGTCCGCGGCCGGCCGTCGGCGACCAGCCGCACCAGTTCCGCGACGGAGCGCACCTGCATCTTGCGCATGACGCTGGCGCGGTGGTCCTCGACGGTCTTGGCGCTGATGCCCAGCTCGGCGGCGATGGCCTTGTTCATCCTGCCGAGGACGAGCAGTTCGAGCACCTCGCGCTCGCGCGGGCTGAGCCTTGCCAGCCGCGCCGCGGCGGCGTCGCGCTGCTGCGCCTCCACCCTGAGGTCGCGGCCGCGTTCGATGGCCTGCCGCACGCGTTCCAGCAGCGCCTGGTTGTCGAAGGGCTTCTGCAGGAAGTCCACCGCGCCGCCGCGCATGGCTTCCACCGCCAGCGGCACGTCGCCGTGGCCGGTGATGAAGATCACCGGCGCCGTCATGCCCAGCTCGGCCATGCGGGCCTGCACCTCCAGCCCGCCCAGGCCCGGCATGCGCACGTCGAGCACCACGCAGGACGCCGCGCGGCAATCGGCATCGTCGAGGAAGGCGCGGCCGCTGGCATGCGCGCGCGCCTCGACGCCCAGCGTCGCGATCAGCATCGTCAGGGATTGCCTGACCACCGGATCGTCCTCGACGATGCACACCATGTCGCGCTTCGGCATCATTTCTTTTCGGCGTTCAGGAGCAGGGTGAAGTGGAAGGTCGTGCCGGCGCCGTCCTCGTTGGGCGCCGCCCACAGGCGGCCGCCGTGCGCCTCGACGATGCCGCGGCTGATCGACAGGCCCATGCCCATGCCTTCGGGCTTGGTGGTGAAGAACGGCGTGATCAGGTCCACGGCGATGCGGTCGGGCAGGCCGCGGCCGCGGTCGCTGACCGATATTTGCACCGCCTCCCCGTTCTCCGCCAGGCGGCTGGCCAGCCGCAGCCGCTTTTCCCCGTCCATGCCGTCCATCGCCTCGACGCCGTTGCGGATCAGGTTGAGCAGCACCTGCTCGATCTGCACGCGATCGGCCGGCACCGGCGGCAGCCCCGCCGCCAGCTCGTATTCGTAGTCCACTTCGCGGGACTTCGCGGCGATGTCGGCCAGCCGCACCACGTCGCCGATCAGGCCGTTGATGTCGCTCGGCTCGCGACGCGCTTCCTGCTTGCGCGAGAACTCGCGGACGCGCCAGACGATGTTGCCGGCGCGCAGCGCCTGGGCGTTGATGCTGCGCACCACCTCGCGCGCCTGCGCCAGATCCGGCCGCGGCGCGCCGAGCTGGTGCTCGACCACGCCGCTGAAGTTGGCGATGGCGGCCAGCGGCTGGTTCAGCTCGTGCGCCAGCGCCGCCGCCATCTCGCCCATCGCCGCCAGGCGCGCGTGGTGCAGCATCTGCTCCTGGCGCAGCTGCTCGCGCGCGGTGAGCTCCTTGTACGGCGTGATGTCCTCCTTCACCGCCATGTAATTCATGACCTCGCCCTTCTCCGAGAGCAGCGGAATGATTTTCACGAATTCCCAGAACAGCTCGCCGTTCTTCCTGCGGTTGTGCAGCTCGCCGGACCACTCGCCGCCGCCGGCGATGGTCCGCCACAGCGTGGCGTAGGTCTCGGCCGGCGTCTCGCCGGACTTCAGGAAGCGCGGATTGCGGCCGCGCACTTCCTCGGGCGCATAGCCGGTGGCCTGGCAGAAGCGCGGATTGACGTATTCGATGTCGCCGCGGGTGTCGGTGATGACGATCGAGACGGGGCTCTGCTCGACGGCGGCGGACAGCTTGCGCAACTGCATCTCGGCTTCCCTGCGCGCCGTGATGTCGCTGCCGACGCCGCGGTAGCCGGTGAAATTTCCCGCCGCGTCGAAAATCGGCTCGCCGCTGGCCTGCGTGTAGAAAAGGCGCCCGGTGTCGGGCAGGCGCACGCCGAACTCGAGATCGCGGAAGGGCTCGTGCCGCGCCAGCTGAGCGCGGTGCGCCGCCCACTGCGCCTCGCTCAGCCCGACCGTGGGCGCTTCCCAGCGGCGCTTGCCCATGAACACACTTCTCCTCGACGCCGCATCGGTCTGCGATGTACCGGTCAGTTCGACGAACCTGAACTCGGCGTCCTGCTCCCAGTACCAGTCCGAGGACAGGTCCACCAGGGAGCGGAAGCGCGCCTCGCTCTGCTTGAGTCCTTCGATCAGTTCGCGCCCGGCCGTGACGTCGGAGACGACGCCGACCTGCCCGACCGGCATGCCGCCGGCGTCGTACAGCAGCCGGCAGCGCTCGCGCAGCCAGCGCACCTGGCCGTCGCCGCGGCGAATGCGGTACTCGGCCTCGCCGCAGCCGGTCTGCCGCAGCTGCCCGGCCAGGGCCTCCAGCCGGGGCCGGTCCTCCTCCAGGACGCCGGCGTGGCGCAGGCGGGGCGCGGTGGCAAAATGGCGGACATCGCCGCCGTACAGTGCTTCGGCGGCCGGGTTCAGGTAACGCATCGCGCCGCCGTCGGCGGTCTCGGCGTAGACCACCTTGTCGATCGCATCGAGCATCGCGCGCAGTTCCCATTCCCGCCGGCGCGCACCCTCGAGCGCCGCATCGAAGCCGTCGAGCATCCGGTTCATGGCCTGCGCGGCAGCCGCCACTTCGACCGCGCCGCCTGGCGGAATGCGCGATGCGCTCTCGCCGCCGGCGATGGCGGCGGCGGATTCGCCGAGGCGCCGCACGGGCACGGCGACGGCCTGCGCGAGCCGGCGCGCCAGCAGCAGCGCCAGCAGCAGCGCTCCGGCGACGGCCGCGCCGAACGCCGCAAGCGGCGCCATCGCCGCCGGCTGCGGCGGACCGCCCGCCGCCACGGCGAACCAGTCGGTCCCCGCCACGCGCGCGCTGACAAGCAGCGGCCCGTCGCGGTCCGCCTCGTCCGCGAGCGGCCCGCCGCGCGCGCCCGCGGCGGCCAGGGCGGCGACGAAGACCGCATCCTGTTGCGTGCCCGACTTCACGCCGGCGCCGGCGCCGGCGGCCAGGACCAGCCCCTCGTCGTCGACGAGGAAGACGCCGGCCGCGCCCTGTCGCCGGAACGCAGCCAGCCGGTCTAAATCTATCGACACCCCGATATAGCCGGCAACATTGCCGGCGCCATCGCGCACGGGGTAGATCGCCGGCACGACCCAGCGGCCGGAAATGGGGCCGATGCGCGGCAGGCCGACCAGGAGGCCGGGCACATCGCTCGGGCGCGCCGGATTGAGTTGCGGGGCGACCGAAACCCGCTGGCCGGGATTCAGCGTCATGGCCGAGCAACGCACCCAGCCCGCTTCGTCCAGCAGCAGGAGGTTGGCGTAATCCCGGTTCTGCGCCGCGAAGGTGGCAAAAACCGGATCGCAGCCCCGCTTTCCCATCGCCTTCACGTCCGCCCGGTCCGCCAGGCCGGCCAGCAGGGCGCCGGTTTCGGCAAGGAATTGCGCCGTGTCGGCAGCGGCAGCCTGGGCGAGCACCGCCAGGCGCCCGGCCGCAGCCTCCCGCCGCTCGGCGTCCGCCTGCCGCGCCTGGAACGCCAGCAGGCCGGCATAGGGCAGCGCCAGCACGGCGATGAGCAGCCGCAGCTGCCAGCGGATCGGCCATTGCCCGGGCCGCATCATTCGGCCGCGGCCAGCGTGAAGCTGAAGGTGGCGCCCTCGCCCGGCGCGGATTCCGCCCAGATGCGGCCGCCGTGGCGCTCGACGATGCGCTTGACGATGGCCAGCCCGACGCCGGTGCCGGGAAAATCCTTCTCGTGGTGCAGGCGCTGGAACACCCCGAACAGGCGCTGGGCATGCTGCATGTCGAAGCCGGCGCCGTTGTCGCGCACGAAGTACACGCTCTCCCCGCCTTCCCGCCGGCAGCCGACTTCGATGCGGGGCGCTTCCCGCTTGCCGGAGTACTTGAAGGCGTTGCCGATCAGGTTGGCGAACACCTGCTTCACCAGGACGGGATCGCACACCGCCTCGGGCAATGCGCCGACGACCGCCTCGGCATGCGGATACTGCGCCTGCATCTCGCGCACGGCTTCCGCCGCCGTCTCGCCGAGACTGACTTTCGCCAGGCTGAGCGCCTCGCGCCCGATGCGGGCGAACCTGAGCATCTCGTCGATGAGCTCGCTCATGCGCAGGGCGTTGCGCCTGACCCGCCCGAGCAGCTCGCGTCCCTCGGCGCTCAGCGCCGCGCCGTCGCCCTCCTCGAGCAGGTGCGCGAAGCCGTTGATCGCCCGCAGCGGCGCCCGCAGGTCGTGGGAAACCGAGTAGGAGAAGGCATCCAGCTCGCGGTTGGCGCGCTCGAGCTCGGCGGTGCGTTCGGCCACGCGCCGGTCCAGCGTCTGGTTCAGCTCCCGAAGCTCCGCCTCGCGCCGCTTGCGTTCGGTGATGTTTTCCTTGACGGCGATGAAGTTCGCCGCCTTGCCGTTCTCGTCGAGCACCGCCGAGATGGAGGCGTACTCCCAGAACAGCTCGCCGTCCCGCGTCCTGTTGCACAGTTCGCCGCGCCACTCGCCGCCCGCCAGGAGGGTCCGCCACAGGTCCTCGTACACCGCCTTCGGCGTCAGGCCCGACTGCAGGAGGCGCGGGTTCCTGCCGCGCACCTCCTCCAGGGAGTAGCCGGTCACCTCCTCGAAGCGCGGATTGACATACTCGATGTTGGCGTCGGCGTCGGCGACCATGATGGACGCCGGGCTGTGCGCGACGGCGCGCGCCAGCTTGCGCAGCTCCTGCTCGGCGCGCCGGCGCTCGGTGATGTCGTGCAGGGTCAGCAGCAGGCGCCGCCCGTCCAGTTCGATCTCGCCGGCGTAGGCTTCCAGCACGAGCGGGCTGCCGTCGCGGGCGCGGCAGGCGAGCTCCTTCACGTCCGGCCGCTCCGTCCGCAGGAATTCGATGCACGATTGCCGGCCCTCCCGCGGCTGCAGGTCCAGTTCCGCGAGCGTCAGTTGCTTGAGCAGCGTGATGGAATGCCCGAAGAAGACGCAGGCTTCGGCGCTGGCGTCGACGATGCGGCCGCCGGCCGGGTCGACCAGCAGGTTGACCAGGTGGTTCTTGTCGAAGAGGTCGCGATACCTGCGCTCGCTCTCCTGCAGGGCCAGCCGCCGGGTCATCTCCGGCGTGACGTCGGCGGCCACGCCGTGGTAGCCGGCGAAGGCGCCGGAGGCATCGAAGACCGGGATGCCGCTGACGCGCAGGTAGTGGTTTTCGCTCCCCGGCACCGCCTGCGCGAACAGGGTGTCGTAGAAGGGCTCGCGCCGCGCGACGACGGCCTGGTGCGCCTCCCAGTTGCCGTCGAGGGGCGCATAGCCGGGCAGCTCCCAGCGCCGCTTGCCGATGAAATCCCTGGAGGTGGGCGCCCGCTCGAACGCGGCGCCCTCGGCCAGGGTGAAGCGGCATTCCGCATCCTGCTCCCAGTACCAGTCGGCCGAGAGCTGGAACAGGTCGCGCAGGCGTCGCTCCGCCGCGGCAAGCTCGCGCCGCTCGGCCGCCACGGTGCCGAGCAGGCGGTTGAACTGCTTCGCCACGTAGGCCATTTCCGCCGGCCCGTCCTCCGGCAGGCGCACGCCCCGCTCGCCTGCCGCCGCGCGGCGCGCCGCGCGCGCGGCGCCCAGCGCCGGCAGCAGCATGCGGCGCCCGTACAGGGTCGCCAGGGTGGCGCCGAGCCCCAGCATCGCCAGCAGGCCGTAGAGGCCGTTCAGATAGGCGGAGGCATAGACCGGCGCGGCCGGCAGGACGGCATACGCGATCCAGTCCGTGCCGCCGACGCGGGCAAAGCCGTACAGGTAATCGCCGCCGTCGTGGCCCCTCGCGCTCAGGGTGCCCTCGTCGCGCGCGCCCAGGGCGGTCCGTGCCATGGGGACGATGCCGCGGACCTGGCCGGCCGCGCTTGCCGTGTGCGCCAGGATGCGGCCGTCGCCGTCCATGAGGCCGACCACCGTGCCCGCCGGCAGGCGCGCACCGGCGACGATCATCTGCAACTGGGCGGTCTGCAGGCGCACGCCGGCGTAACCGACCGGCCGCCCGCCGCTCGCCGGAATCGGCCGCACGATCGGCACCACCCAGCCGCCCATGGTGTCGAGTTGGGTCTGGCCGATCCTGGCGCCGGACGCGTCCTGTCCGGCAGGCAGCGGAAACTGGGCGCCGCCGGGCAGGCGCTGGTCGCCCGGCAGGTCGCCGGAACAGACGACGCGGCCCTTCAGGTCGGTGGCCACGTAGCCGCCATAGGCCGGCGCCATCGCCGCAAAGGCGGAAAAGGCCTGGTCGCAGTCCTGCCCGCCCGGCCTGGCAACGGCCGGGTGGCGCACGGCGTTGTCGAGCAGGCTTTCGGTGCTGCGGAGGAAACGTTCGATGTCGGTGGCCGTGAAGCGGGCAAAGCGCCCGGTGACGGCGAGCGCCTCGTCGAGGTCGTGCTGCAGACGTTGGTAGGCGCTCCACGCCACCAGCCCGAGCAGGGGCAGCATGGCCATGGCGACGAGCCGGCGCAGTTCGGCAAGCAGCGATCTTCGGCCGGAGCCCGCGGCCGTTCTGTCTTTGTCGTTCATCGCGCCTCGGGTTCGGGGAGGTGGATGGAAATTTTCGCGATGTATTGTATACCTGCTTCAGAAGAGACGAGCATCTTTGGGGCGGGCTGCAGGGCCGATATTTGGTACGATCCGCACCATACGACTGGTTCACTCCGCATCCCCGACCCCGATGCCGCATCCATTCGACCCGCCCCCGGCCCGCACCCCCATCGCCGTGCTGGCCATCGGCCTCGCCACCGTCCAGCGCATCGTGTTGCGACACGGCGGCCGCATCTGGGCCGAAGCGACGCCCGGTCGCGGCGCCACCTGCAGCTTCACGCTGCCGGGCGTCGAGGACGACGGCGCCGATCAGGCCCGGTAGCGCGACACCGATTCCCGCAGGCGTCCCGCCAGTCCGTCGAGCCGGCACGCGGTTTCCGCCGCGCCGGCCGCCGCCGCGCTGTTTGTCTCCGTCATCTGGGCGATGCGCTCGATGTTCGACGCCACCTGCTGCACGGCCGCGTCCTGTTCCCGGATCGCTTCGGCGATCGCCTGCACGTTCTGCGCCACCTCGCCGGAATCGGCGCCGACGCAGCGCAGGGCGGCCTCGGTGTCCCCGACCAGCTTCAGGCTGCCGGCGGCCTGCTGGTCAGCTTTGCGCATGCCCGTCACCGTGCCGCCGATCTGCTCCTGGATGTCGCGGATGAGGCCGGCAATCTCCTCGGTAGCGCCGGCGGTGCGCTCGGCCAGCTTCCTCACCTCGTCGGCCACCACGGCGAAACCACGCCCGGTCTCGCCGGCACGCGCCGCCTCGATCGCGGCGTTGAGCGCCAGCAGATTGGTCTGATCGGCGATCTCCTTGATCACCTGGACGATGCCGCCGATTTTCTGCGAGCTCCTGTCGAGCGCTTCGACGCTGTTGCCCGAGGCGCGGATCAGCCCGGCGATGGCATTCACGTTCGTCACCGTCTCGGCCATGGCGGTGAGCGCCCGATCCACGCCGGCACGCGCTGCGCCGACCACCCCGTTGGCGCTGCGCGCATGGGTCGCCGTCTCGCTCACGCTGACGGAAGCCTCTTCGACCGCCGCCGCCACCGAGGCCGAGGCCTCGGCCTGCGCCGCCGAACCCTTCGTCACCTGCTCGCTGGCCTCGGACAAGGCGCGCGAGGCATCGGCGATGGCATCGCTGGAGCGCTTGGCATCGGCGATGATGTCGCGGAATTTCTGCATCAACCGGTTGAGGGCCTGGCCGGCCTGAACGGTTTCCTGCGTGCCCGCCAGCGGCGCGTCGCGCGTGAAATCGTCGTTTACGGCTGCGTATTCCGCCGCCGCCACGACGGCATTGAGCGGGCGGCGCAGACTGCGCACGATCATCGCGAATATCGCCGCCCCGGCGACGATGCAGATGAGCAGCACGCCGGCCACATTCAGGAAACTGCCCGCGATCTGCCGCTCGATGTCGCCAATGGGAATCGTCACCGCCATTACTCCGCGCACATCGCCCACCTTCCAGTCGCGCTTCGGCGAATCGGGATGGCTGTTGTGGCAGTTCGTGCAGGTCTCGTTCACCATGACATCAGCCCGGGCCAGCCGCATCACGGGGCCGCCGGCGCGCTGCTCGATGCGGTGGAACTCCCCCTGCGGATTTTTTTCCAGCCAGTCCAGCGCCGCCACCTCGAAGGCATCGAGCCGAACCTCCTCTCCCTTGCGAAAGGCAAAGGGCTGATGCGAAAACAGGCGCAAGCCGTTGCCGGACATGTCCGATTCGGCCAGCGCCCGGATCAGTGTGGCGGGCACGGGGATGCGATCGGCACGCCCGGAAAAATCGTGGCTGACGGCCATGCCGTTCGACTGGAATTTCGGCACGATTTCCTTTGCGTAGAATTGGCGGGCATTGGCCGCGGCGGCAAGCGCGCTGCGGGCGGCGGAAAGGCCGGCTTCCTCGAGCGCAGACTCTTTCAGGACGAAGCCGTTCCAGACCAGCGCCGTCACGAGCAATAGCGTCACCGCCGCCGCACCGAGCAGCAGGCGACCGCCCAAGGTGTCTTTCAATCTCATGGCCTGCCTCCTTGCCAATACCGGCTCGCCGGTTGCCGTAAAAGGGCAGGCTACCGCTCGCCCGCGAGTGGGCAGCCCCGCCTATAGACGGGATGGCGGCAGGACAGGCGGGAATGGAGCTTGTCCTCGCAACACGGTAAGCGAATTAACGGCAGTCGCAAGCCCGGCTTGAGGGCTCTTGCCGTGACGTTATGATCAATCGTGCCATGCAGTCCGCTGCGGGCAGGGTTGGCGATTGCCGCCTGCGGCAAGGGCCGGCGAGCGGATTCCACGATTCGCAGGGCCGATATTTGGTACGATCCGCACCATACGACTGGTTCACTTCGCATCCCCGACCCCGATGCCGCATC
>WBZR01000754.1_pt1 | contig 47463 bp, 39 predicted proteins | sample 5204231 | NCBI WGS metagenome assembly WBZR01 (sample SAMN12412403, study PRJNA552823) | activated sludge metagenome | isolation source: activated sludge from anammox sidestream of wastewater treatment plant... | place: USA: Virginia | collected 2017-08 | reverse complement strand
GTGGAAGAGCAGCCTTTCTTGTCTATCACGATGAGGTACAGCATGTAGAATGCTGTGTTCATCGGTATCTTCATGTTTTGGAATAAAGTATCGACTTTGACGCTTTCGACCTTGTTGCATCGGGTGCATTGTCGGGAGCCGTAGGCGGAGCCTTTGCAGTAATTGGTGTGGCCGCATTGTTTGCAGATGTAGCCTTCGGCCCATTTGACAGATGCGATGTGGTCAATGCATTGTTTGACTGTGGAAAATCTTTGCCTGAAATCGTCGATGGTCAGGGATTGGAGTTCATCGTACATGGTGATTAAAGTGGGTTAGTGATTATCAAATAAGTTTACGAGGTGAAGGTAAGAAAAAGGGTTGGATTGTGCAAGGGGTGGTGGGAAGAAAATTGAAGTATGTAGATGTTTAATAAGCTCAAAACCAGTCTGGATGCATGTTTTAAGAAATGATAAAAAATAAAATAATTGAAATTTAGAAAAAAATTGCAGGGTAAATCGGGAACATCTTGCTACTGCTTGTTTTATGGCTATTAAAGATCTACCTACTTCGGGTGGCGTTAGTAGAACCTCGCTAAAAATCAAAGTATATACATGTTTAATAACTCCAAACCCCCACACCAACCACGTTTCCGAAAATCAATAAAAATAAAACCATTGAATTCCGGCAAAAAATATCAGTTAACTTCAGAAATAGCTCCTAAACACTCATGCCCAACCTATTAAACATCTACCTACTTCAGAATGCCCCCCAATCCCCCACCCCAAAAAAATATCTTCCACTCATTGATCTAAACAATCAATCCCAACCCTATCGCTCCGGCAATCCCAAACCAAACCGCCCGTTAAATCCCGCTATCCCCTGACTGCCGCCGGTATGCACATATACAACTTTGGAACCCACCGGAAAATAACCTTTCTCTGCCAAATCATAAAATGCGTAAAGCCCTTTCCCATTGTATATCGGATCTACTACTATACCTGTTTTTTCATACCAGGTCCTGATAAATTGTATCAACTTGTCATTAAATCGGGCATATCCGCCAAAATGATAATCTCCCGTATATTGCAAACCTGTAAACACATAAGGGAAGGTCCTTCCTAGGTGTTCAATCGGATTGAGCTTCAATATCGGAACCACCAACAATTCTATTTCCTTTCGTTTGACCCTGTATATACCTGCGGAAGTGCCACCACTACCGAAAGGGAGCATGATATGCGTGACGTCAGGCTTTTGCTCTACAATTTCATGATAAAGTTCTGCACAACCTCTCAAGGCTAATTCATTACTACCGCCCTCTGGGACAAAGAATTCGTCTGTTTCAAGGGGGAACTCACCTGCCTTATAACGTCCAAATTGGGTCTTGGGAACTGAAAGAACTTCCATCCCATTTGCACGACATGCACTTAAAGTGGGATTATCCAAATCAATGTGCGCTCCATATATGTAGCCACGGGTATTCAGATTGTAAATCTTTCCCGCCTGACTTAGTGCGAGTATATGATTGGAAAAAGCGCCTCCAACACTTATTATGGTGCGAAAACCATTCTGAAGTGCAAATTCAAGGTTATACTTTAACTTCCGCCATTTATTCCCTTCTATGACAGGATGGACCAAATCATCACGCTTGATGTGGAGGCTTATTCCCTTTAAGCTATCATGTACCCTTTCCATAGGACTGTATGGAAAGTCAAATCCCGTCATCTGACAAATATCTCATCACAAAACATCCATGCCTCATTTCCGGCGCCCTGGGCACCCGCAGGTATCAAGCCATACCTGTTGACTTCCACCTTAAGTTTATCTGTCTCAATCGGTTTATCGAAATTCAAGACAACCTTGTATATTTTCCCGTTTTCCGTGATGGTGGTTTTAGCCATAACCTCTTTTTCATTTCCTAATGCATCATAGATATATACCTTCATATCTCTGGGCGGATATATCCACTGCCCCTGACTCACAAAGAAACGGGCCTCCACACGATCAATCGTATGCCCGGCTTCCATTTCAAGAGTTGCAATGATATCCTTTCCTGAGAAACCAAGCCACTCATCACCACCATAATCATTATCCGGTCCCTTGAAGCCATTGACAAGCGCATCCTTGCCACCGGCATTGTATTTTTCATGAGGCATATTGACCAATGTTACTTTTGCCCCCATGGCTGTATGCGTTTCGTACTCTTTGACAGTGGCAGGCATATCGGATTTACTGCCTTTGATCTGAACCCTCGCCTCGACAGCCCCCACACCTTTAAGGAAAGGCACAGGTTCAGCATACTCCTGCCATGCCGTAATTGTTTTACCGTTCGATATGCGCATTTCAACTTTTGCTTGCGGATTATCACAAGTCAAAACAATTTTCTCCGCTCCATCAATATGTTTAGAATTGATGTAAATGTTATAGAAATGCTTTGCATAATTGATGTTCCAGGCATCGAGACGAGGCAATTGGGAGGTGAGTCTTTGCACAAACTCTTCATAATTCCTTTCAGTTTTTGGCGACCACAATACTTCAGACAATGCAAATGAGCGCGGGTAGGCCATATATTGCAAATGTTGCGGTGTAGCTATATACTCAGTCCAGATATTTGCTTGTCCACCCATTATATATTTTTGCTTTGAAGCAGGTAATTTGTCTGGTATAGGCTCAAAAGAATATACTTTTTTTAAAGTAACCAAGCCACCGATGGCGACAGGTTCTTCTGGTCCGCGCGCCTGATAATAGTCGAAGTAACAGTATGCCCCAGGCGTCATGATGACCTCATGATCCTGACTCGCTGCCTCCAAACCTCCTTCAATGCCACGCCACGACATCACGACAGCATTGGGCGCAAGTCCTCCCTCCAAAATCTCATCCCATCCGATGATGGTCCTTCCTTTGCCATTGACGTATTTCTCAATTCTTTGAATAAAATAAGATTGCAGGCCATGTTCATCTTTCAACCTGAAATTTCGTATCAGCTTCTGACAATACTCACAATTCTCCCACTGTACCTTTGGGACTTCGTCCCCTCCAATATGTATATACTTGGACGGGAATAACGCCATGACTTCATCCAGAACATTTTGCAGAAAAAGAAATGTCCCTTCCTTTGGGCAGAAGATATCGTCAAATATACCCCAGGTGGTGGCCGCTTTTATCGGTTTCTCTGTGCATCCCAATTCCGGATATGCAGATAGCGCTGCTGAAGCATGTCCGGGCATTTCTATCTCCGGCACAATGGTAATGTATTTCTTCTCAGCATAAGCAACGATTTCCTTGACATCTTCCTGAGTATAATAATGACAATACTTCTTTCCATCATATCTGACCGGCTTATCACTATAATGGCCGATCAACGTTTCATCACGGCATGAAGCTATTTCTGTCAGTTTGGGATATCTTTTTATCTCAATCCTCCATCCCTGATCATCCGTCAGATGCCAGTGAAAATAATTGTATTTCTGAAAGGCAAGCATGTCGATATATTTTTTTACGGCTTCCTTTCCAAAAAAATGACGACTCTCATCAAGATGCATGCCTCGATAGGAAAATCGTGGATAATCATAAATTTTACAAAATGGCACATTCATCGCCATCCGTCTATTTACACTCAAGTCCGTGGATTCTACAGGACATAGCTGCTTTAATGTTTGTGTCGCATAAAAAGCCCCTGCTTCATCTTTGAAGTTGATCAGGACACCATTGCCATCTATTGTAAGAAGATAAGCATCAGGATGGCTAAATGTATCTACCTTCTCAAATCGAATTACATTTCCAGGTGTCATCACCCGCTTCATATCCAATTCAAATTCCTTGCTTGCCCATTGATTGAAATCATACATCGGATCCTTTTCAATTCCCGGACTGTAAAGGTAAGCAGGATAATCTCGCAGATTAAGGCTTCCTTGAAATACATCTGTTTTGACAGGTTGGGGAATGATATTGAGCGATCCGGTACTCTGAGCAAAAACAAATATTCCCGAAAAAACTAGAAGAGTAAATATTGATAATAGCTTAAAATTCACGGCAAATGGTCTGGTTTGGTTTATAAATCAAATTTTTACACACATTTTTAATGGTTGTAAAGATAAATTTATTTTTTAAGGACAATTAGTTTTATAAGCGCACTATTATACCATTGATGTACATATTTGATTATGTTAATGTTATAAATAGTGTTTTCCAATATTTATAACAATAATAAATATAAATTTTATTTATCATTGATTAAATAATTGTTACTCGTCCATCATTTTAACAAATATTTTATACTTAAATAAAATCTTCTGCCTGCCTGAGGAAAATATCCAACCGAACTATAATAATCATTCCCTTCATTCTGAACATAAGGATCGCCTTCTCCGGCATTGTACCCGATTGCCTTAAACCGATAAATCCAGCCGTTATTGACATAATGCCGGTTCAGAATATTATCCATTGTTCCTGAAAACACCATACTGTTCCTGCCTATGGTCAAGGGCATTGAAAATCCCAATCCATGGAGATTATATTGCGGCAATTTGCTGTAAGCATCGGAGCTATTGTCTATGTATTGACTCCCTACGTACTTGAATGTATAATGGAATGATAATCCCTTCAACCGTGATAGATGAACAATTGGAGTATAGGACAATTTTCCATAAGCAACAACATTGGGGCTGAAAGCAATATCTGTATTGCCCCGATGGATGGCTTCCTGTCCGGGATATTCGATACCTTCTTCCGTCAAAATACTTACATCGCTATATTCAGTGAAGTCGATAATCCTGTTTTTACTCAGTGCTAAATTCCCCAGGAAGGACAATTGCTGCACCGGTTGCCAGCGAAAATCGGTTTCCCATCCAATCCTGAAGCTTTTATCCACATTGAATCGCGTGTAGGCACCTACATCATTGATTTTGCCTGTCAGCACCAGTTGATCACGGTAGAACATGTAATAAATGTTTGACTGCAGATCAATTTTTTGGCCCGAATATCTGTATCCGGCTTCCCCATTGTACATTCTTTCCGGTTTGGGCAATTTGTCAGGGGCTGCATCGGTAAAGTCACGTCGATTGGGTTCCTTGTTGGCTATGCCACCGAAAATGTAGATATTACGACTTTTACTTTTATTGAGGAAAAATGTCGCACCGAGCTTTGGATTTATGAATAAAAATCGCTGTGTGATAGATGCCGGGTTCAATTCATTGTCCAAGCCTTCATAGGTATAAGAAATTCGACGGCCCTGGATATCCGCAAAGGCGCCTACACGATCAAATGTTTTTTCTATTCTGGCGAAAATGCTGGCCTCCTGTTTTTCGCCATTGTTATCGTAATAATATCGTGGCGTCCAATTTTCCAAACCCTGATAATTCTTAATTATACCATAATGCTTTCCGTGATAAAACTGAATATTTCCACCTGATTGCAGGAACCAGCCATGATGTTGATGGTCGAATACAACATTAACTCCATTGAGTGCATTGTCAAGCCACCTTTCCCTGATCAATGCCACTTTCTTTGCCGGTACATCATCGAAATAATTGGATATATTTTCCTCCCGATATTGATTGTAATATCCTTTCCCTAGTGTATTGTATAAGGTAAATTGCAAACCCGTATATTCAGTAATAGTCCACCTTCCAATCATCCTGCTATATATCTGTCGGTAGAAATCCTTTTGGTCTTCATAGTAAGTTCCATCACTTTTCTCGCCACCAGGATTGTAGGTCGTGCTCGGATCTTCCTTATACAATTGAATAGGTGTGCCATCCCAAGCCTGATAAGTAGCTTCCTTCCCCCAATAAATATTTGCGGCCAGACTGAATCTTTTACGTACATATTGGGACTGGAACGATCCTGACCACAAGTCGCTGGATGCCCTGTCGATATAACCGTCGGATGATATCCGGCTGCCACGCAACTTGAATCTGAAATACTTTGCCAAAACGCCTGAACTTAGGGCCAATCCATATTTCTGACTGTTGAAGGATCCATAACCTGCACTGGCTGACAAAAGTGGTGACTCACTGAGCATACCTGTCCGCAGATTGATATTAGCGCCGAAAGCACCCGGTCCGGCAGTTGAGACTCCGACACCTCTCTGAATCTGAACGCTTTGAACATCTTCTATGATATCCGGCAGGTCCACCCAGAATATATCCTGACTTTCAGCATCATTAACCGGAACGCCATCAATCATCACGTTAATTCTCGTCTGGTCACTTCCCCTGATTCTCAAGGCTGAATAACCTATCCCATTCCCGGCATCTGATGTAGCGACACTGCCGGGCAATGATTCCAAAATGGATGGCATATCTGCAGGATTGTCCGAGTAAATACGGCTTTTGGAGAGCGTCTTTTGTGTAACAGCCGTTATTTCATTTGCCCAGGATGCAGTGATCAGGCCTTCTTTTAAAAGTATGCCTTCTCCTACTAAAACCAATTCTACCCTTGGCACTCGGTCGGAAATGATGGTATCCAATCCATTCGTGCCGACATACGAAACAATCACATGCAACGGAAACCGGAATTCGCCTTCCACCCTGCCATCCTTGTCCGTAATATGCACTGTTCCATTGACAGAGACGGATGCATCCTCAATACCATTTCCTGTAGCATCGCGGACAATCAGGGTTGATTTCTGAGCATTCAGAGTAATCATCAAGCTCATTGCCACAAAAGCAATAGCCATTCGTTTGAATAACAAAATTTGAAACATTTTAACTCAATTTATGAATGTTGAAACATGGGGTTTATTCCAACTTCTATTCACAAATCACCATCCCTTCCACTATTACCATGGCAGGTTCAATGGGTTTTATCTCAGCCGGCAATACCAGCACCCCAGTTAATAAGATGATGCGAAGTTACTGTTCTTTTACAAAATTACAAATACATAAAACAGCTTTTTCTGAACACCTCAATGAAATTTGTATTTGTATCTTTGCAGCGATTGAAAAAAATAGAATACAGACAGGAAATTTATCCATTCTATCATAAACAATTAAAACATTTGGCATTGGAGTCCATTAAAATTCACGACAAATCTTTTGTCCCTTTTATCATGAAGGACGAAATAGAAAACAGGATACGCGAAATTGCTGCCGTCCTGGAAAGTAAATTCGCAGACAAACAACCTGTTTTTCTGATCGTATTGAATGGGGCTTCATTTTTCGCCATCGATTTATTAAAAAAATACAAACATCCGTGTTCTATACAGTTCCTGCGCCTGAAAAGCTATCAAGGAACTAACACCACTGGCAAAGTAAAGACAATAGGAACCATGCCGGGTGGTCTCAATGGACGCGATATCGTCATCATCGAGGACATCGTGGACACCGGCCTGACCATGACCTATCTCAAAAACAGACTGGAAGAGGAAGGCGTTCGCTCCATCACCATCGTTACCTTATTGGACAAGCCTTCACGCAGAGTTCGGGAAGTGGAGGTCGAAGTAGCCGGTTTTACCATTCCGGATGTATTTGTAGTCGGTTATGGGCTGGATTACGACGATCTTGGCAGAAATACCGAACATATCTACAAGATATCGGATTCAAACTAAAATGCAGTAATCAACTACCCAATATTTATTGCACTCCTCTAGGATCTTGAAGTATTTGCCTCTTTGTCATTCAATCTCCTCAAAAAATCCGGTATCATAATTTTTACGGACATTGTCCCATGGAAAGTATTTACCGTTCATCGAAATATAGACACCATGTGGCAACACCTGCACAAAAGCAAGTGCAGCACCGAGATTAAAAAATCCATCGCTCGAATTGCCAAACGCATAAGGTATCATCGCTCCGGTAAGGACAATAGTCTTGCCCTCGATATCAGCCTCTGCGATGGCCTTAGCCGTAGCAGCCATCCTGTCCGTCCCATGTGTGATAAGAATCTTCTCGGCAAGTGATTTTTTACACTGATATACAATGATATTCCGGTCTTCTTCCGTCATCTCAAGACTATCAACCATCATCAATGTCTTTACATCGATATCCAGACTGCTTCTGCCTCTTACAAACATGGTATTCAGATGGGTATCCTTAAAATAAAGCTCACCCGTGATAAAATTATACTCCTTGTCGAAAGTCCCTCCTGTAACGAAAACCTGAATCATTATAGAAAATTTTGTGCAAACATATTAAAAAAATGGTGAAAGTCCTATCCGGCTAAAAGATTACAGCCTCTTATCTCCCGATTATCTACCCGACCCAGAATTTCAAACTCACCACCATCATACAGGATGGCCATATCCTCCGTCTCGATAAATGAACATGTATGCACATCAGCCATATCAAAGATATTCAACACTCCTGGCTTGCCAATTTTTTGAACCGAAAACGGATCATTCAATTCCTTCACTATCATAGACATAGTATCAGTCACTTCAAATCTTTCTTTACTATGTGTATAACATTGTGAAAGTAATTCTGTCATCCCATATTCCGAATAAATTGCTTTTGGATGAAAGGATTCCCTGAGAAAAGCGTGCAACTCGACTTTTGTCATCTCAGATTCCTTGCCTTTCATGCCACCGGTTTCAATCATGGTCACATTCGACCAAAATTGAACACCCAACTCCCTAAAACATCTTATGAAGGCATAAGGAACGCCGAATAGTATGATATGCTCATTGTCATACCTTCGTATCGCCTCCAATAAATCATGATATCGATCAAGGAAAAAATACCTTTCCTCCCCGCCCCTACACTCCATAAAATAATCCACCATGTACACCAAACTGCTGTCCTCACGCTCAAGATATCCGGGCAACAGTGCCATTATACGTAATTGATCGATTGGCCCGAAACGCCTTTCAAATATTTGTTTGCTTACGGCCTTATATATTTGCAAATCCTTAATATAATGACTGCTTCTCCCCTTTCCGGTTGTAGAGCTAGACCTAAAAACCGTTTGCTCCTGCCATTTACCGGTCATTATCCTAAAATTCTTGAAAAAGGAAATAGGCAAAAAGGGGATTTCTGCCAATTCTGGATACTTCAAATCAAACCTCAACTGTTTTAAATAAGAGCGATATACCGGATTAAATTGCGACTGATAATCAAACAAAACAGGATATGTTTCATGGACTTCTGGAAATATACCTGCCGCCAATTGCTGGCTGAGCTTTTTAATCTCTTCAGGAAATGTATCTTCAACCATGAAACAAAAAGAATTTCAGTTTACAATGCAAATATGTATATTTAACCCCAATCGTTGACAAAATTTAACTGAATATCTGTCGTAATACAATTTTCGCGATTCAGATATAAACTTTGTCTTGGCAGAAGTTTTTAAATGATATGAAGAAAATCATCGGACTATTATTATTTGTTCTTTTGATACAGTGGTCGTGTCTGAAGGCACCTGAATATCCCATTGAGCCGATCATCAATTTTATTTCGGTCAGCAACAACGTAATGAAACAAAGTCAATTCAATGGAGACAGCACTTACATCACTTTCGGATTTACGGATGGTGATGGTGATCTTGGCGACCAGGACTCTGTCAACATTTTCGTAACCGATCAACGTATAAAAATCAATCCAACGGTGTACAAAATTCCGTTTTTAAAGCAAAATAGTGGTGCTAAAGGAATTTCAGGAGAAATTAGAATCAGACTGTTTTCCGATTGCTGCATTTATCCCAACGGTCAGATCCCATGTACACCATCAACTGAGTTTCCAACCGATACACTGATATACAGTATTTTCATCAAGGACAGAGCAGGTCACCAAAGCAATGTCATTTACACAACTCCAATCGTATTATTATGTCAATAGCCGCATCAGAATTGATTCTCAACGAAGACGGAAGTATTTATCATCTCGGCCTGCTCCCTGAGGAGGTCTATCCTACCATCATCACAGTCGGAGATCCCGATCGTGTGGAGAAGGTGAGCAAATACTTCGACCGAATAGATTATAAGAAACAAAAAAGAGAATTCGTCTCACATGGCGGGCGCATCGGCAACAAAGAGATTACGGTTATCTCTACCGGAATCGGCACAGATAACGTCGATATCGTCATCAACGAATTGGATGCACTGGTCAACATCGACATGAGTACCCGGACACCCAAAACGAATCCCATAAAGTTGGACATCATGCGGCTTGGCACGTCCGGTACCATAAGAACCGATATCGAAGTGGACAGCTTAGTACTGTCACGCGGAGCCATCGGATTGGACGGACTGATGCATTTCTACAAAAGGGAGCAAAGCCCTGAGGAATTGGAAATGCTTACATGGGACATAGACTGGCCTTTACCGCCTTATTACTATGCCGGAACGGAAAGTTTGTTAGCAAGATACGCCTCTCGAGGTTATGAAGGGATAACCGTATCCAACACAGGCTTTTATGGTCCTCAAAGCCGAAGACTGAGGCTCGACCCGGCTTCGAACAATTTGTTTGAAAGCCTCGCAGGTAGAACCATCAGCGGTTGTCCTGTCACTAATCTTGAAATGGAGACCTCCGGAATCTATGGCCTTTGTCATCTGCTGGGCCATAATTGCCTGTCGATCAATGTCATCATCGCCAACAGAGCCTTGGGGCAATTTAGCAAAAACCCCGGCAAGGCAGTTATCAACATGATAGAGACTATTCTGGAAGAAGCAAGCAACTGATACTGACATTTCGTGACAGAAAAACTATCTCAATGACTAATCTTCAGTTGGAATAAATCAAACAGCAAAGCCAACAAAAGACGAAGCCAAAGCTCTGAAAGTGGCAGCACAACAGATAGCGTATAGAATGTTCTAGGCAATTGGAGGTGAATAGGTTATGCATTTTTGGATATTTTCATAAAAACACCAAAAAATGCATAACCTTCTTAATCAATATTCCTACTATTCAACAGCAACCCACATTCCCGGTACCCTGGCAGCTATTGAATTGTCATACATGGCAGAGCAGGAAGACGCAGGAACATAACTCTTACCTGCATAGGCAGCAATCAGTTTTGTCTTGAAACTCTTTTCCTCACCGGAATTCAAGCTGAAAAAAGTATTGACCCGATCATCCCGGATATCCTGATAATCAAAAGGCACCGATCCTGAAGATCCCATACCCTCTTGCATTCTGTCATTGACAATCTCCCATCCGGATGGGAAAATTTGTGTCAACGCCAGATTCTGAATCTGGAAGCCATACGGAGATATATTTTTAACCGTTGCAAAGGCATAAAATTCTGTTCCTTTTTTCAATTTGACTGGGTCCACTGATTTGCCTTTTTTATCAGTATATCTGATGTCGAGGGTTAAATTGTTGGCAAGGCTCGTTTGGTCAGTCAAAGCAGGCTTCCCTTTTTGAACCATTGTTACGTATAAGACGCCTTTGCCTTTATTGGTGACTTTTGAACCGGCAATCTTGACTTTGGGGCCAAACTCCACTAAGTGAGCAGCAGAGGCCTCATTTACTTCAACAGATTTTCCGTTGACCGTGTAGGAAGCTTTTACACTACCTGCAGGTGGATACTTTTTCAGGTAACCGGCCATCGCCCATAATCCGTATGATTTACTGAAAGTAGCATACCAATATTTATTTGTGAGCTTGGAGGCAATTGATCTGGCAACGATAGCTGCATCTTCTTTATAGTCAGCAACAGTCAGGGCATTCAAAATGATTGCTTCATCCCGTAGATCAGAGCCGAAGGTATATCCGGCCTCCCTGTAAGGCTTGGATTCCTTTTCTGCCTTGTCAATAAGAGCGCCGCCAACATTCTTCTTACCGGAAAGCGAATACGCTGCTGACAAGTAATATCTGGCAGGATTGCTGAGCGAACTCAAATCCTTAAGTTGGTTCATTGCACCAATCTCAGGGCTTCCTGCCAATGCCAGCATATAAAGTCTGAAAGCCTGTTCAATATCTGCATCGTGCGGGTACAAGCCTGCACGCAGTTGTTTGGGCTGCCATAACCTCGCCGTACGTTTCTGGACAGCCAGCAAGGATTCCAGGCTTCCCTGAGGAACGTTATAACCAGCCTTTTTAGCCTCAAGCATAAACTGTCCGGCATACATGCTGGTAAATTGGTCTTCAAAACGGTTACCCGGCCAAAAGCTGAACCAGCCCTCAGCATTCTGGAAGGAAGGCAATTTATTGATCGCTATTTCTACCATTGCCTTTATTTTGTCCTGATCCGCCTTACTGAGATTGGTCAGGTCTTTGAGGAAAAGTTGTGGAAATGCCCGGCTGATGGTTTGTTCGAGACAACCATACGGGTAATCAATCAATTCATTCAGGTTTCTGGATAAATCGATAGCAGGGAATGTCGAAAATTCAAGGGTTGTGGTAATGGATCCATCCATACCTGCGGATTCACTGCTGAGATTTACACTTTGACCGGCCTGAAGTACATATTCTCTGGAGGTAATAATTGGAAGATTTGGATTCCGCACATCGATCTCAACGGTTTCTGAGGATGATTCCTTGCCTGATGTAGCAGTGATCTCGATCACCGATACACCTTCCCTGCCGGAGACTTTCACAGGAAAATAAACCATTTTTTCGCCAGTAGCATCAAATGTTACGGATTTAGTTGGAGCCCCTGAAACTGCAAGATTGCCACTTTTGTCCTTTATGGTGACGGACACATCCTTGATATTATTTTTTGTTACAAATATATTGACCGGCACATTGAAAGTCTCACCCGGACTCAATACACGCGGCAAGGTCGCAGTGACCATGAGCGGCTTGATCACTTTGACCGTCTGCTCGGTCGATCCATAAGCCTTGTCATTACAGGCCACCACCATAGCCCGAACAGAACCAATATAATTGTTGATAGAGAAGGTATGTTTCGCTTTCTCACCCTTTTTCAGTTTGAATGGTCCCAAATTAACCACAGCCGGAACAAATCGGTTTGCTTTCGGTGCACCTTCAATTTGAGCCGCAGCCATATCGCCACCGACTGCAAAGATGCCATTCAATTTCCCGCTATAAGCTCCGAGGACATAGTCAAACAAATCCCATGTCCTGATAGCGAGAGCGGATTTGGCATAAAAGAAATCATAGGGATTGGGAGTTTTGAATTTCGTGATATCCAGCAGACCTTCATCTACGATGGCTATGGTATAATACATCTCGTTGCCATTCTGCTCACTTACAACGATTTCCGACTTCCTATCGGGCTGGATTTCCTGTGGCATTTGAATTACAGGATGAAGTACCAAAGCAGGATTGATGATCCTGAAAGGAAGTGCGCCATACATTCTAAGCGGCATATCATTTGCAGGATGATTATGTGGCTGTATCAGGGTTACAAAGGCATAGGCATTGGAGCCCATCGCATCGGTGGTCTTGATTGAGACCTTATTTACGCCATCCTTACAATCAAACCAGCGATGATCGATGATGGAATTTCCTCCTTCGATGGTCACAAGGGCCTTGCTACCGGCTGCAGCATTAAAACTTAAATTGATCGGCTCACCAATCTTAACTTCTTTCGCGTCAATTCCAAGTGGCAAGGATGTGGCGATATTCGACATTTGTTCTGCATCAGCATAGTCCGGATAACCAGAATAAATAAAGGCCCCGGATTCATGTGGGCTGGCATTTGAGGATGCTTTGATGAAGTATCTTCCCCAAGTCGATGGCTGAAACTTAAAAGTGAATTTCCCATCTGAATTTGTCTTTCCAGAATAGGTTGCCACCGCAGCTTCATTGAAGTCGCCTGTATAATAACTTGCATCACTATAATCACTCTCCCACCACCATCGCCAATCTACCTTATAGATATTGATCGATGTTGTAACCCCGGAGACCGGCTTTCCGTTTTGATCCACAACCAGCGTGGTGATGTCTGCAGCCTTTCTCTCCGGTATAGATGGCTCTCCCCATCTGTTCAATGGCACTGCAATCCCTGTATATGCCTTGTACGGGGAATAAATGCCAGTAGTGTAATCTACGCTGAAATTTCCGCCCTGCTCAAAAACAGTGGTTTTGAAAGTAACATTGCTCATTTGACGTATTTCATCATCCGTATTGATACCCAGATTCATTGAGGCTTCTCCTGAGGCATCAGTGCTGCCTTCAAATACAGTTTTCTCATAGGATTTATTCGAACTGTAATTGGTAAATGAATAGTCAGCATATTTTTCAAATGGAGTACCTTTTGTCCTGATATTAGCTTCAACAACGGTACGCAGATTACCTGCAACTGTGCCTATAAGCCACGCTGTATTTAGTCTTGCCTGGACATTGGACAATCCAGCCATCAACTGTTTCTTATCGACGTCGAATTGTATCTTAAGGCGATTGGGCTTGACTGTCTCAACATTCAAAAGCTTGGTGAAGGAAGCGCCTCCCACCTTTACAGTTGCAGCCCAGACACCTGTCGGCGCATCCGAAGATGTTGCCAAATGCATGGGAAGAATCGAACCCGCTGTATAGTTATATGTTTTCTTGTATATAACAGTGTTTTTAGGGTCCCGCCATTCAAGTTGAACCGGATGGGATGCCGGCAAAGTCTTCAGCTTGTCTTCTATGATGCAATTGAGAAAAATGGAATCTCCTGGTCTCCATACCCCTCTCTCTGCATAAAGATAAGCTTTCAGGCCTTTTTGGTAGGAAGTGCCGCCAATATCAAATTTACTCATGGAAAGTGAGCGACCATCATCCAAAAGCATATAACTCTTGTCTCCATCCTTTTCTGCAATCGCCATGAATGGTTTTGATTTCAGGGTTATATTCAGAAAACCCTCTCCATTACTCAGGCCTTTGTCGATGAGTTGTTGTTGATAATCGTAGAAATTAATCTCAACACCGGATAATGGTTTTGCAGTAAGCAGATTGGTAGCAACGGCAAAGAAATCTCCATTGTCATTACCCTTGACGATCAAACCAATATTAGACTTATATACACTTTGTGCTATAAAATTATCCTTGCTATAATACATAGGCTTACATGGGTTTTCCCTATCTTGCCAATTGTAATCACCATCATATTCTTCCACAAACCCTTCGTAATTATTATCATAAATGCTGATTGGTTCCTCGCCATAAGCTACCGGACCGGCGTTCAATTCCAATTCCTTCCAGTCGTCACCCGACTTGCAGACATAAGATGTATAAGCACGCCTAAACCCAATCCGTATCTGATATATCGAATTTCGGTCAGTTGTGATGAGTTTGTTCAGATCCAAGCCATACCTGACCCACGATGATTTGTTAATAGCGGAATTGAGGCTTGAAAGCTGGATTTTTTGTTGCAGAATAATCCGACCGACGCGCTCTATATCATAATTGTCCTCATATCCGTTGTAGGTCTGATAATATTGGAGTATATTATTGGAAAATATCTTGACCACTTCCACATCAATCGCATTGAGGTTGATGGCTTCGAACGGCAGAATAAGCCCATCGCTCTCCGGCATGATATTCCCCTTATTGGTAAAGCGCACAGCCGGCTTGGTATCAAGGAAATTGACCAGTTGACTCCATGGCTTACCTAAAGCGATTTTCCTTGAATTCTTAACAGAAGGCCCAACCGTAACAGTATGCTCACCCGTAATTCTTTTTGACGGAAAAACCTTGATATTATTGTTTTGGATCGAATAGTTCACCACATCATCATAACCGTCAATGGTGATCAATCCGCCAAGATTCTGCGTAGCTAAGACAGGATCGGTAAAGTTGATGATAAAGAAAAAGTCCTCATCATTGCCAAAATAAATATCGTGGACGCGGAATGAAGACAGTGGGGCGACCTTCACTTCTCTTTTAATGACCTCGTCAGCACCGATTGCCGTTCCATCAAACTGAATCTCCATTTTTTGCTCGGTCGAATTTCGTTCAATGCCACTGATCGTAAAGTCGTGAATCAATCCATTCGGATTATGGTTCCAGGTCACTTTCAGGTTTTGACCTTGTATGGATGCCTGCAATAAAGGCTCTATCTTCAAGGCTTCCTCTGCATCGGCTGTCAGAACCGTCCCTTTATAGGTCTGTTGGGTGTAATCTTCTTTAGATGGGGTGTCCCAGCCGGCTTCCCTGATGGCTGCATCCTGCCGGATTGTCCGGACAGCAAAAGAGAAAGATCTGAATTCTTTCGGTACGTTGTCATGCAGCGACCCTACGTTGATTTGGAATACGTATTGTTGATTTGCATTGAAATTGTCCGTAGGTGTAAAGACAATCGTTTTTTCATCCTGCCAAACCGCTTTTCCATTGACAGACGGGGAAACCGAATACGCATCGGATGAAACAAAACCTCCAACAGCCTTAGGCTCAACCATATTATCGGTAAAAACAACCTTTACCGATTGATTTCTGGAGATGACACCTGAAGTATTGGCAAATATATAAGGGTTCTTCTTATCGACTTTTGTCGTTTCCTTCTTGCATGATACAAAAAACAAACCAAAAGCAAAGACCGCTAAAGAATAGAAAAGAAATTTTTTCAACATACGTTCGGGATTTTGAATCTTACTATTTAATTAAAGAATGAAACGAAAGAGCGATGTAAAAAGTCACAAATACTGACCATTTTTATAGCTTTTTTCTTAAATTTTTGTGCGAGCATGTTTTCACTAAGAACAATTGAGACCTAAGCGATAAAAATGTGCGCTGAATGATCTGATAATATACTAATTACACATTATTGATTTTATTTATACTATTTCAATTATGATCTTGTATTGACCAATCATTTGACACGACGTGCTGACCAATAGTTCAGTATCCTCGCTGCTCCACATGTACTGTTTAACTGCTTCACACCTAAAGGTAATGAGACTTCCGGACTTTCAGAAAAAATAATTATTTTTCATATATTTATTTAACTTTTGGAAAGTTCAATCTTTTTTTTCTATTTTTGGGCCATTAAATATTAAGTAATGAGTCAGGAAGAAAACAAAACCAATACAAAAACACAATGGATGATTTTTATGGTATCAACGATAGCAATTATATTGCTTTTGATATACCTGCCTTCATTTTTCTGGGTAGCATTACCTTTTCAGTTGACATCATTTGTTTATGCAATGAACTGGGTGTGATTTTCCCAGATTAATAATTGTTATAAGATATAAGGGAGCCGTGGTGTTCCCTTTTTTGTTTGGCAGAAATGAGAGCCTGTATGTGGTTAAGGTGATAAATGTAGGGAATTCGACTCAATGCAATTGATATTGAATGTATTAAAACTGTTCCCTGCGACACTTACTTTGCACAGAATTTCAGTTCCTGCTCTCTTTCAATCCTCTTTCAACTATCTTCACCTACTTCGGATCGAAATTCATTCCCCAACTTCACACAGCCAGAAGTATTTCCCTAAATTTATTTAAAGATTAGAAAATACATAGTAATAGTTTAAAATATATACTAATCTGATGATGATTAAGATATAAAATGTATATCATTCCTTAAGAACCAAATATCTATCCTCTCGGTTATAAGTCCGATATAACTGCTAAATTTGCAAAAAACGAATATTTAGAGACATGGAGGATTTGATCCAAGAATTGAAAGAAAAGATTATCGCCCAACTAAATCTAAGACATCTCACACCTGCAGATATCGATGCCGATCAACCCTTATTTGGAAGCGGTATCGGCTTGGACTCCATCGACGCACTGGAACTCATTGTATTGATGGATAATGACTACGGCATCAAGTTTGCCAATCAGGAAGAAGCCAGAGAGGCTTTCTCTTCTGTTCGCTCCATGTCGGAATACATTCTAAAACACAGGACTAATGCCTGATACACGTGTCGTGGTGACCGGCATGGGGATCATTTCTCCCTTGGGTAAGGGTGTAACATCCAACCATAAAGCATTGGTCAACAATCAACACGGACTTGGAGATATCACCATCTTGCGAACAAAGCACAGCGGAAGTCTGCCTGCAGGTGAAATCAAATTGACAAATCAAGAATTGGCGGCCATGAGCCGTCAGCAAGGACATCAGTTACCGAGATCCGTGTTGCTGAGCTTTGCTGCTATCCGGGAAGCCATTGACTCAGCACAGCTTAGTGATCATCGGGATATGAACTTTTATTACTCTACCACTGTAGGTGGAATGGATATCTCCGAGGATCTGAATGAAAACAGACTCAAAGGAGAAGAAATCGACTACAGTGGCTTTCAATATCATGATTGTGGAGCAAGCACAGCGCTTTTGGCCGAATATTTTGGGTTCAGAGGGCGCTGCTATAGCCTTTCCACAGCTTGCTCATCCTCTGCCAATTGTATCGGAAGAGCTGTCATGGATATCAAGTCCGGCCGCGCACGCTATGCCCTTGCCGGTGGAGCGGATGCCCTGTGTCGATTTACACTCAATGGTTTCAATTCATTGATGATCTTAGACAAAGAACTGTGCAATCCGATGGACCAGAACCGGCGCGGGCTTAACCTAGGTGAAGCCGCAGCCTTTCTGATGCTAGAATCGGAAGAAAACGCCTTGAAAAGAGGCGCTGAAATCCTGGCTATTGTTAGTGGTTTCGGCAATACAAACGATTCCCACCATCAGACTGCCAGTAGTGATGACGGAAAAGGTGCTGTTCTTGCCATCCGGGAAGCTTTGAGAGATGCACAGCTTGAGCCGGAGGACATCTCATACGTCAATGCTCATGGTACGGGCACTCAAAACAATGACCTGTCTGAAGGCAATGCATTGCAGACTGTGTTCGGCAAAGTTCCCCCGACAGCATCTACCAAATCATTCACCGGACATACCCTGGCTGCATCAGGAGCCGTGGAGGCGATATTCTCGATCCTGGCCATCAAGCATCAACAAATGTTCCCCAGCCTTCGTTACAAGGAAAAAATATCCGGTCTCAAATTCGAATCTTTCGACAAGACTATGCAAGGTGAGGTCAACCATGTATTGTCCAATGCTTTCGGATTCGGTGGAAATTGCTCTGCTCTTATCTTCAGTAAATACTAATGTCATGAAGGCCTATATCAACCATATCCATGCCATCAGCAGATTCGAATTCATCGAAGGGAAAATCTCAGAGCAGGCGCAGATCATCGAGCCCGACTATGAATCCATCTTAGATGTGCGTGCCATGCGGCGACTCAGTAAAATCCTGAAAATGGGGTTGTTTACAGCGCTGTCCGTAAAGAACCAAGCCAATCTCCAACCCGACGCAATCATCTGCGGAACTGCTCTCGGCTGCCTTGCCGATACCTATCAGTTCCTGAAAAACATGAGTGACAGGGATGAGCAGATGCTGACTCCGACTGCCTTTATTCAGTCCACACATAATACACTTGCAGGCACACTAGGCATTATGTTGCAGGATCATTGCTACAACATCACATGGAGCAATCGCGAATTTTCCTTCTTTGATGCTCTGGAAGATGCCGTTTTCAAAGTCAATCATTCACCGGGAGATAACATTCTGGTGACCGCAGCCGATGAATTGCCACAGCCGGTGTCGGAAATCATCGACGATATGAAGCTTGACTGTCCAATACAGCTGAATAGTGAAGGGGCGGCTTCCTTCTGGATTTCTTCCAAGCCTTCCGCATTATCACTTGCGATAGAATCCATGACATCAATCGACACTGAGGAAGTAAAGAAATTGATTGCAGAAGCCCCTCAAAGCACAGTTATTATCAATACCAATCCTTTTCTCTCACTCAAGCAAGAAGAGAATGTCTTCAATCTGATTGAAAGACAAAGGTCACTGATTGATGATGCATTCGGCTTAGTAGTCGGCTGTAATTTACTGGAGTACCACAGAAACACGGGTATTCATATAAATTCTGTATTTTGTATCGGCGGAAATGCTTCACTTTCCTCTCTCGTGAAAATTTCCGGCTGATATGATCTGGGTCGTCACCATCCTGTTAGCCATATCCGGCTTCTTTGTTTTTGCTGTCTTCAGCCCGCGCACAGGAATATTCATCAAATCAGTTACCAAGAGTCCATTTGGGCATGGTATATTGACTTTTGACGATGGGCCACATCCGGAATTCACACCTAAAATTCTTTCTTTGCTGGAAGAATACAACCAGAAAGCCATCTTTTTCTGTATTGGAGAAAATGCTAAGAAACACCCAGATATTGTCAGCCATATCGTCAATGCCGGGCATATCCTGGGCAACCATTCGATGAATCACAGCATCCGGTCAACTTTCCTCAATCGCGAATCTTATCTTAAAGAAATTGAAGAAGCCACTACCCTGCTTCGAAACATTTCAGGTCAGGAAATAAAGTATTTCAGGCCACCCTTCGGAGTTACAAATCCGGAGATAGCAGCTGCCGTTAAAAACTCTGGCTTGACTCCGATGGCATGGAATGTCCGCACCTTTGACACTGTGACTTCCAATCCCGTTAAAATATGCAACAAAATGATTCAAAGCTGGGACAATAATGCCATCGTAGTGATGCACGACAGACTTGAAGTAACTGTAGATGCCCTGAAATTATTTCTGGAGAAATTATCGAAATAATACATTCATAACAATACACCAACTCAATTATTTATGAATCAGCACATTAAATGTATTTACTTCAAGAAATAGATTATGTAAAAGTGGAGAATACCGGGCTCGAACCGGTGACCTCTTGCCTGCCAGGCAAGCGCTCTAGCCAACTGAGCTAATCCCCCTTTTTTGGCTGTTGAGAAGGACAAAAATAAAACCATCCACCGAAAAAGAAAATATTTTCCAATTATTTTTAAAAAATATCAAATTCTTTCGATCAACGGGATATCCTTAATCACCAATTGTACGGTATTCCTGAGCCTTTCCTCCATCAATACGATTTTGCCCTTGGTAAGGCTTTTCAGGACTTCCTCTTCATAATGACGGATGGTCAGTAATTCGAGGTCCTTCTCTTCAGTGACCGTGTATTCATCTTCCAGGATTTCCTTGAGTTTATCTATGCGATCCGGAATATTCGGTACACACACGGTAAACGATATCGCTGTATTCCGCATCATATTGATGAATATCCTCAAATCCGCAAACACCTTGAATAATCTCGCCATGTGATGCTCTACCACGAATGAAAAGTCCTTCGTCGCAATATGCAACAAGGTTTGGTTCCCGTCCAATATGACGATGGGCGGATAATGCTCTTCCACATCAGGACCTATGTAGGTACCTTCCGCATCCGGATCGATAAACGAACGGACATATAGCGGAATATTCTTATTCTGGAGTGGCTTGATGGTTTTTGGGTGGATGACAGATGCGCCATAATAGGTCATCTCGATAGCTTCCTTATAGGAGAGCCAGGAAAGTTTCTGGACATTTTTGAACATCCGTGGGTCAGCAGTGAGCACGCCCTCAACATCTTTCCAAATAAACATTTTCTCAGCATCTAGACAATAGGAAATGATAGCAGCTGTAAAGTCCGAACCTTCTCTGCCGAGTGTAGTCGTCTGCCCATCCTTTGTCGATCCTATAAAGCCTTGAGTCAACACGATTTTGCCTTGAGAAAGTAAGGGTTGCACCGAACTTCTCACCTCTCCGATTGTCTCCTCCCAATTGATCTGTGACTCTCTGTATGTATCATCAGTTATGATGAGTTTACGAGCATCCGCCCAATGAGTCGGGATACCCTTCCTATTCAAATACGCTGCAACGATCCGCGTTGACAACAACTCTCCAAGGCTGACCAACTGGTCATACAGATAGTCGTAATCATCAGACTTACGGGCTTCGTAGATCCAGTCGATTTCCCGGTAGATAGCATCGGTCTCCTCATAGATCGGATCTCCCGATTGAAACAAGCCGTCCATCAGGGTTTTGTGATGATTCTTGACCACTGCCAATTTTGAATCCAGCTCACCGGTACTTTTAAAGTAGGCTTCCATCACTTCTTCCAGGTGATTCGTCGTTTTGCCGGAAGCGGATATAACGACAGCCAGTTCATCTCCGGCGTATTTTTCAAGGATATTGGCGACATTCCGGATACCGGCCACATCGCGGATAGAAGCTCCTCCAAACTTAAATACGTACTTATGTCTTTTCATTTTTTTCGTTTGTGACTAAAATGAATTCAATAACAGAATTATTTCACAAAAGAAATGAATTTTCAAAAGATGGTGGGAAATTATTGAAAACTAAACAGAAATGCCTGCGGAATATAGATGTAGCCCAGCTTTGCATCCTTGATGACGATTCGGTCGATAAGGATGGAAAAGGGGTCATTCAATTCATTGATAAGCTCAATCGGATACGTCAGGGAATTTTTCCAATAATATCCTTTGTTCAAGCTTTTGCCATTCAAGTATGTAAATCGCATGGACATGATTTCATATTTTCTGTCATTGACAAAAAGACCAATGGAATGGCTTTTGATGCCCTTGAGGTATTTCAGTGAAAAAACGGGACCATCAGGTTTGGCCACCATCTTATTCCAGTCAAGATACATATTAGCTGACTCAACGATTTCCTTTGGCTCTGTTGTCAACAAAAGATAGTCGTCAAGAGGCTTATTGACAGGGTGAATCTCAAAATTGCGTTTCCCCAGCAATACGATGGTGTCATTCTCGGAGAGGTAATTATTGACTGTTTCAAATTTGGGATAATGTTGAATCGATACGCGAGGCATTTTTTTATAGGCATCCATGATTGCCTTATTCTCTGCCAAGGTTGTATCCAGCTTCAGGATTTGGCTTTTACCATCCGACCTGGTAACAAGTTGATAGGTAAATCGATTGACCCTACTATAAGGCGGCACATAGATAGAAGGATAATATTCCGGCTGGTCAGTCAATATGGAAAACGTAGCAATGTAATTCCTATCTGCTCTATCGCGCATGGATACAATCAAAGCATCGTGGACATCAAGGGCAGCGAGCAGATTTGAAAATTCATCACCCATCAGCTTGATTGCCACCGTACTCAATGGGAATTCTGTCTGACTGCCGTTTGGTTTTCTGACATATAAATGACTTTCCTTCCAGTCATTGATTGAGACATTGTTATTCATTAGCAGGATTTCTGTCCTGGCCATGCTTATCGCCTGTGATCGTGTAACCTCCAAGAATCCAGCGTAAGTACCAGCCGAAACCTGATTCATACGGATATTCATTACGCCCCAATTGAGGACAGGGTTTTGAGAATAACTAAAAAATGAAGTGAATAAAGTTAAAGTAAAAAACAGATACTTCGACATCAGGCGTCAATTCGTCATTAAGAATACATTTCCCTTTCCGGATCGTAATAATCCTCTGGCTTGGATTTGTTCCAAAATTTTTTGGGTGTTGTTTGGCTTACAGCATCATTCAGGCTGGGGAATGGTTTTGCCGGTTTCCTCTCATCTGGCAATAAAAGATTCTCGATATAATCCAGAATATCATCAACCACCTTTGATTTTGCAAGCAACTTGATCAACTGCTGAGCCGCAACAGTACCAACCAATTTAACCAATCGGCCTTTTGTCCCTTTAAATACATAATTGTCCAGAATAAAAGGCACCAATACATCAAATGCCAACTCCATCAAGTCTATATCGGCATCGTACGACTTATTGTCTATTTTTTCAGTCTTTGCATTCTCTGCAGTCATATAATTGCTTTGAACATGGGATTAAAGGGAATTTGTAATTTTAAATTGTTTTCGCTGTAACAAATAAAATACCGAAAGAGTTGCAATCTTCCGGTATTTTATTACAAAACGAATCTAATTCGGATTTCACGACAAAATTTCGTCTGCAAGATCCGATGTCGCTTGAGCATACTGATCTTTTTTGGCTCTCAATTTGTTAATACCATCAAGGACTTTCTCACGAAGGTCATTGGTAATCCTGTTTGTAGTATCAGATATCTTGTTACGGGTATCTTCACCTTTTTCAGGGGCCAAAAGTACACCTAAAGCTACACCTGCTGCAATACCTGCAAACAGTGCCAAAATTGTTTTTCCTGCATCTTTGCTCATGATAATATAAGTTTGTTGTTACTAAATTACATTTCTCAGGATTCAAAACGGAAATTTAAACAAAATATTGTTTCGATTACCGAATTAAATCAACTAATAACTTAATAAATATTTCATAAATAAAGTTCCATTCAATTCGTTTTTTTAGCAAATGAATTGATAATGGCCCTAAAACAAATTATTTCCTTGCAAGAATATATCACAATACCCATCTCATCCTGCACCAACAGAAGCTTGTAGAGTGTGCAGCAAAGAATTTTTCAACAAAAAGCCGCATAAAAATATTATTCTTTTTATGCATATCGATTATATTGAATCTTTGGCGAGTAAATATTTCTAATTTTGTCTCATATTTGTTTTTAAAATCAAGGCAATGTCACGTGACAATGAAAGTTTTGTAAAATACATTTCCGAAGGTTATTCATTCTCATCTCCTACTATCGAACTTGGTGCGGCAATATGGGAAGGAAATACCTACAAGGAGGCAAAAGTGGGAATCCCGCTACGGATGATGAACAGGCACGGGCTTATAGCCGGCGCTACAGGCAGCGGAAAGACCAAGACCCTTCAAATTCTCGCTGAACAATTATCTCAAAATCAAGTACCTGTATTGGTCATGGACATCAAAGGAGACTTGAGTGGAATCGCTGCTCCGGGAGTCGCATCCGAAAAGATCATGGCCAGGATGGAATCTGTGGGAATAAAATACAAAACAAAGGGAAGTACCGTCGAATTTCTAACGCTCTCGCACGAGCAAGGCACAAGAGTGAGGGCAACCGTTACTGAGTTTGGGCCTTTGCTACTTTCCAAAATTCTCGAACTGAATGATACCCAACAAGGCATCGTGGCATTGGTGTTTAAATGGGCCGATGATCAGGGTCTGCCTCTACTCGACCTCAAGGACTTCAAGAAAACGCTCCAATTCCTCACCAATGAAGGGAAACAACAGATAGCCGAGGAATACGGCTCGATCAGCTCTGCCAGCACAGGTACCATCATGCGCAAGGTGCTCGAACTTGAGCAACAGGAAGCGGAACTTTTCTTCGGCGAGCCATCCTTCATGATTGATGATTTGTTGAGATTCGACACCAATGGCAATGGTATTGTATCGGTGCTGCGACTTACAGATATTCAGGACAGGCCGAAATTGTTTTCCACCTTCATGTTACAGATGCTTGCCGAGATGTATTCCACATTTCCTGAAGTTGGTGATCAGGATAGACCCCGATTCGTCCTGTTTATAGATGAGGCGCACCTTGTATTCAACAATGCAAACAAAGCATTGCTGGCGCAGATTGAAACTACGATCAAATTGATCCGATCCAAGGGTGTAGGTGTATTCTTCGTCACCCAAAGTCCGAATGACATCCCGGATAGTGTACTGGGGCAATTAGGTTTTAAGATACAGCATGTTCTAAGAGCATTCACCGCAAAGGACCGAAAGGATATCATCTCCGTCAGTCAAAACTTTCCGCTCAGTGAATATTACAAAGCGGATCAGGTTTTGACCTCTATGGGTATCGGCGAGGCTTTATTTGCCGGGCTTAATGAAAAAGGCATACCGACACCACTTGTACATACTATGTTAAGAGCGCCTGAATCCAGAATGGACATCCTTTCTCCGGACGAAATAAGCCTAATCGTAAGTAGATCTGCAATAGAAAGAAAATACAGAGAATCCATAGACCGGGAAAGTGCCTATGAGATACTTGCAGACAAACTGGCTTCTATACGCGACGTTAAAGAGGACGCAGCACCGAAAGGAAATCGGCAAAAAACACCGACCAAACGAGAAGACAAGTCACTTTTCGAAAAAATATTAAATAACACAACGACCAGACAAGTTTTGAGGACAGCTACCAGAGAGGCAACAAGAGGCATCATGAGCGTACTTGGCTTAGGCGGCAGGTCAAGGAAAAAATCTTCCTGGTTCTAACACACAGCGCTATGCTAAAAAAAGATTTATATACCACAGCCGGCTTCTTATTGATGGCCATCGGTTTGACCTCAATTGTTCTCAATATCGTTGGTGTAGAGTGGGTCTTGCTCAAATGGATGAACAAATTATCCGGAATAACAAGCTTCCTGATCAAATTGATCATGATATTGGCCGGATTTATAATCATCTATTTCAATCGAGCAGACTGGAAAGATGAGCAGTAATCTTCAATAGGACAAACACAAAATCTTTCCCCTACCTGTCAGGTACCCTAATCAGTGTAGAGTAACGACAGTTTAACTATTAGACAAGAAGAATAGTACTCACAGTTTGATAAAACGACCTGTACCTACCAGATTTTTACCCTCTATACGTAGAAAATAAGGTCCCGATTGGAGATTTGATAACGGTACAGAAATTTCACCATTGATTTGAGATAACCTGCTTCTGTAAGCCAACTCGCCGGCTGCATTGAATATTTCAACTACCGCATCTACTCCAATTTGCTGGTCAGAAGAAATATACAATCTGTCATAAGCCGGATTAGGCCATAATCCGATTGCTGCAGCTGTCGTAACATGATTATCTGCTCTATATCCTTTGATCATACCAAAGAGATTAAGCCTTCCGCCAGAAACGGTGACACCTTGCAAAGAATTTAGCTTGTCAACATTATTCAGGATAGCCTTCTTAACAGATCGGGCCGCCTCTTCAGGATACTGCATATAAAAATCCTGAAGGCCGATATTAGGAGCTGAATAAAGCAAAGCAACAGCACCGGTCACGTGTGGGGTAGCACAAGACGTCCCACCAAAAGCTCCGAAATCGGATGCATTCTGCGCAGAAGTCGAGCCGTCACCGGGAGCTCCAAGATCAACAGATTTACTTCCATATCCTGCATTGATCACTTTTTCATCCGATGAATTGGTGTTGGTGACCACTATCAAAAATTCACTTTCACAAGTACTGGGCAAATCACCCTCAGCATCAACATTGACGTCCTGGTTGGCAGTCGCTCCGACACTGACAATGCCATATTTACCCAATGTATCATACATATTGCACCAGATTGGTTGGTCTGAAGGCCAGCTCTTACTGATACCGGCAGAGAGATTGGTTGCTACAACAAAAGCACCTTTCGTCCCGCCACTTTCATTAAATTTCCTTCTGAATTCCTTGACATATTCATAGCCTTTGATAAGGTCAGATACCCGACTTACGGCATTGGATACAGGAAGCATTTTTACATTCCAGTTTACTCCCGATATTGCATAAGCATTATTTCCTTTCGCCCCAATGATGCCCAAAACACCGGTGCCATGGCTCGCCTCTGCATGTATGCCACTACCATTTCCAATGTTCACGCCACTGACATCGTCTATATACCCATTTCCGTCGTCATCAATGCCATTATTGGGAATTTCACCTGTATTGACATATAAATTGCCATTGAAATCGGCATTGTTGACATAAAACCCATTATCAATGACACCCACGACGATCTGGTGTCCCAAGGGCGACAATCCGCCAGTCGTAATATCCCACGCTTCAGGACCTTTGATGATACGCATATCCCATTGTTTTGTCTTGAACAGAGGGTCATTGGGATCCTTGGAACGATTTTCCAAATAATAATCTTTCTGGATGGCCACCACACCATCGGAATTGGATGCCATCTCAACAAATCCGGCCCAATCCAAATCATTTCCATTTATCATCAGCACATTGCTATTGGGGCCACATGCTTCGACATTCAGGCTTTTCCTGGCATGACTAATCTGGTCCACAAACTTTCCCGCCGAAATGCCAGAGTTAAACTGTATCAAATACCCGCCGGGCACACTTTCGGACCCTTCCAAAACCTGGCCGCAAAGGCTATTACTAAATGATATCAATGAGATAGACAGAAACAGAATGCTAATGAGGCGCATATATATTGTATTTTCATTCATGCAAAACTAACTAAAAAGCTACCAAGACTCAAAATATTGGCCAACAATATTTCAAAAGCAACCTGAATATAGAAATTAGGTTCAGACTTCAATAAGCGTCAAAGCCCGTAAAGTATCCCTTTTTAGCTACCTTTGAGACAAGTAAAATTTACCTCATTTCTCTGTCCCTTCAAGCTGCAAAGGAGCTGACATTAGAATCAGAACTTGTTAGCATTGGAAAATATGCGATCCCATCTGATCTTGCTTCCGTACATATCTGTGTATTTGGAAAAGAAGATGAAAAGTGGCTTGCCTACTATATTTTCTTCAGGCACAAAGCCCCAAAAACGGGAATCCTCTGAGTTGTCCCTGTTATCACCCATCATCCAGTAATAATCCTGTTTGAAAGTGTATTGGTGAGCTTCTGCTCCGTTAATATAGAATTTGCCATCCTTTTCTTCCAGTTTGTTCTTCTCATACACGCTGATTACCCTTCTATAGAAAGCGATATTGTCCTGAGTCAGGTCAATGGTCACACCTTCCTTGGGTATCCAGATAGGCCCGTAATTATCGGGCGTCCAAGTCGGAAACTGATTCGGGGCATGTGGGAACATGGCTGGAGCATATTGCTGAGGGTTGGTATAGAGAATTTCTATCTGAGCTGAAGGTACTTCCTTTTTGATGTACTCCATGACTGATTTCGTAAGCGAATAAAATCCGACATCGGGATTACATTCGTTCAGATTGACGCCCATATTGGCCAAATCGGCTAATGGCACAGGTTGGCTCGGTGTAACCCGACAATTGACCTGCATCCCTGATGGATCTTCAATCCGCTTCCCATTGATGAATACACCCTTTGCAACGATTTTCAGTGAATCGCCAGGCATTCCGATGCATCGCTTGATATAGTGATCCATCTTGTCTAAAGGCCGCGTAGTCAGCGGATAGCCCTGAGCCAGACGCGGATCCCTTCTGACGTCATAAATACTGAAAGTCCGGGTCGGAGTAACATACACGCTATCGCCTTCCGGATAGTTGAACACTACGGGATCGAATCTCTTGATGGGTGTGAGCGCCGGAAGCCGATAATAAGGAAGGCTCGGGCTTTTGAGGTAGGATTCGCGGTTGATGATAGGCAATCTGTTATGGATCAGCGGCACCATCGCGACTGTCATCGGCAGCCTGATACCATAATGCGCCTTGCTCACAAACAGGTAGTCACCCACTCTTAGAGATGATTCCATAGATGAAGTCGGTATCACATAAGCCTCAATCAAAAACATACGGATGAATGCCGCTGCAAATACAGCAAACACGATTGATTCAGTCCACTCACGCATCTTATTCTTTGGAAATGGGGGATTTGATTCCAACTTCTTGATTGCAAAATTATCCTTACGTGCATAAGCCGATTTCAAATCCTCATGGTACTGCTTCACTATGCTGACTGCAGGGCCTTTATAAGTATCGCCTGCATTGTGAATCAGAAAGAATTTTAATGGCGCATATATCACGGCAAGCGCACTATCCTTAAAGCTGTTCCTGCCGAATGACAGCACCATATCCACAGCCATGCTGCAGAAAATAAACAGGTTGACAACCGGAAACAACAGCCACAATGCATAAGTGGGCTTTCTGCCGATCAATTTACACCAAGTAATGAAATTCTTTCCGGGTATATAGGCATCCGCACCAGGGAATCCGGCAGCGACGAAAAGAGGTTTCAGACTAAGGCTGAGCAAAATGTATGATACGATAAGGAAGATTAGGATACTCACCGGTTATATTGTATTTGATTTGAATTACAAAGATAAACGTATATCGATTGCTTTCCATTTACGGAAAGATAAAATTCGCCTAACATCGTTCCAAATGGGACGAAACAAGCAAGGATCGATATAGATTGTATGTTTTTCAGGCAGATTGAAGGTCTGTTGTGCTTGCGGGGCTCAGGAATTTAGCATTGATGATGGCATAGATACCAAACAGCACCAATCCATATATCAGGTCGCTTGCCAATGTATATTTGAAGAAAGGAAGGCCGGCTGCATAACACGTCATCAATCCATTGAAATCAGGTGTGTACGTTGTTCCGGGCCAACATCCAAAATTAGTAACCAGAAAAAACAATACTGCAGCACCAAGCGAACCGGTAATAACTCTGAAAACGTTGACTTTCTTGATCCAATATGCACCCAACAATACAATCAAAAGATAGGATCCATATACCCAGGCAATGCCATCATAGAAAAAAGAATAACCCGCATCCGCATAAACGAATTTATATAATGCCAGATCGCTCAGGAAAATAACGAGAATCGGTATCATAAAAGCCTTCCAGTTTCTACCGAGATAAGTACCCCCAAAAAGGGCAATAGCTCCTACGGGCGTCAGATTCATATTGTGTGGAATCAGACGGCTGAAAGCTGCCAACAATATTATAATGGAAACAATGATGATCTGAAGGTATAAGAACCGTTTGGACATAGTTGCTTTAAATTTTTGACAAAGTTATAAAAAATCTAATAAGAAAATGTTTCATATGTTGATTTGGTTCAATTCAACGATAGCTAAAAAATTAAAGTTGGCGAACCATTCTTTGTTATAAAAAAAAATATATTTAATGCTATACATTAAGTAAATACTTATAATCTTTTAATATTCAATATGCTAAAAAGAAATAATGACTGCATATCACTTCCTTTTCCAGGATTTCAGAAAGGCCTCGGACAATTTGGGCAGCCGCTTGACTTCGGCAGCACTTGCATAACTCAAAGAAATCGCGGCGCCTCCACCCGGTGCCAGGAATAGAGGGATTTTTGAGTGATTATCAACGAGAATCTCGGCCAACTTGTACGCCGTAGGGTTGGTTTTGAAATGAGCACCGGAAGCATCCGCATAAATAGTTGCCTTGTATTTTTTCCCGGAATCCAGGAATTTTAAGGAAATAGATGCCGTTCTGGCTGTTTCACCTGTTATGGCACCAACATACCAGCGATTGCCATTTTTCTCTTTACGTGCCACATAGAGATATTCGCCAGGCAGTGCGTCAAGATATATGGTTTGTGACCAATCCATGGGCACTTCTTTAATAAAGCGAAAAGCATCCTTAAAATGCTCATAATTTTCAGGGAGATCTCCGGCTAGCCTGAATGGACTGTACAATGTCACAAAAAGAGCCAATTGTTGGGCCAAAGTAGTATGAATATCCCAATCACCGGATTCATCCCTAACTGGTTGTAAAAGCCCGGAAGGATAGGAAACAGGGCCGCCTACGGACTTGATAAAAGGTAAAATTGTTTGAAATACAGGACCTGCTCCATAATCATCCTTGCTATACGGTTTTTCGGCCACTATCTCTTCACAAAGCAGGTTGGGATAAGTTCGGCTCAAGCCGGTTGGCCGGCCAATGCCAGAGGGACTCCATAGTAACTTTTCGCCCATGAATTTATCAGCAGTTCTACTAAAATGATTTGTCATCCATTGTCCTAGGGAATGCTCACCTCTGGGTATAATCTGCCCCACATAGCCGGTTTGAGCCATCGGAAAGCCAAATTGGCGCATAAAGGCTAAAGCGGTATCCAGTGAACGCTCGTACTCCGTCACTGAGCCGGCAGTTTCATGATGCATGATCAAATGAATATTAGCGGAATGAGCATACTCCGACAAAGTCTTGACATTGAAATCGGGATAAGGTGTGACAAAATCAAATACGCGCTCCTTCCAGTGTCCATACCAATCTTCCCAGCCAAGATTCCAACCTTCGATCAAAACTCCGTCAAAGCCATTCGCAACTGCGAAATCTACGTATTTCTCAACATTAGTGTCATTGGCGCCGTGTCTTCCATTGGGTTTCAGAGATGGCAGATAATTGGCATTCAAGGCAACATTTCTGTTATCCGAGTAACTCCAGGTTGTTTGGCCAAGCCGCATTTCGCGCCACAAACCGATGGCTTTCATGGGCTTGATCCAGGAGTAATCAAGTTTTTCAGGCTCTTTGTTTAGATTGAGTACCAAGCGCGAACCAAGGATGTCGGTAGCTTTTTTTGATGCGATGATGGTTCTCCACGGGGTAGCAAAAGGCGTCTGAAGATAGGCTTTGTTGCCGACAGCATCAGAGATCAAATTGACCTTTAGCTTTAAAGCAGTGGGATCGACCTGCAGGTTCATGCCCGGATAGTCGATTAGAGCAGCCTCATGTATATTGACATACAAGCCAGATGGAGATTTCAAAAGCAAGGGAGTTTGGACTGTATTGCCATCTGAACCATTATTTCCATTTGAGGCGCCATTTCCGGAGAAGTGACTATTGATTTGAGAAACTCTGGTGATACGATAATCGTATGAATGCGCTTCGTAGTCACCCGGTAACCAATAGGCCATAAAATCCTTGTTCAGTACAAACTGGGTGAGTTCATCCTCTAATGTGAAATGGGTCAATTTGTCCTGAGTGGGGAATTCGTACCTAAAGCCTATTCCATCGTCAAATAGTCTGAAAATCACCTTGTAATGCAGGTCTTTATCCTTCAGGTCACATAGATGGAAAATATATTCCCTGTAGTGATTTCTGATCTTTGACTCTTGCCCGAGAACAGGTTGCCATGTGGCATCAACGGTGGTGGAATCAACATGAAGCAGGATATGATGCTCAAAACAATCTTTTCCTTCAATCTTCACACCCAGGATAGATTTGGATATGAATTCGTCGTCGCCATTGTTGACAGCATAAAATATAGTGCCATCTGATTCGATTGTGAATTCAGCCGATATCTTCTCAGCGGGTGAAGCCATCTTAACGACTCTTGCTTGTGCGATAAAACAAACAAAAATCATCAGAATCATCAGTCTGTTTTTTAACCGATAGTGAAAACGCGACATTTGCTTAATAAATTTAGTTATAAGGCTATCCCAATATATGGCGCAACCTATTCTTGCAGTTTTATTTTGAAACCTTTAAAAGACAATCAGAATAGAATCTTGTGTTTTTACATAATCCTGATAATATATATGTTATATATTTAAAAATATTATATTATATAAAAACAAACTTAAAACTGTTTGTATATAATTTCATTACAAGTATATGAAATATTCATTAAAGAAGTAAAAAATGGGAAAATTTATTAGGTAATTTATGGGCAATTCTCTACTTGTTTATTCGTAACTACATGGATAAGATACAGTTGCAGCAGATATTTTCACTAAAATTCTTGTAACTATTCACTTCAATTTGACTATATTCCTTCTAAGACTTTATCAATACTTGAGACGCCGAAATTATATTCAACCTCAAAATTGCATAGCAAAACACGAAATGACCTTAGTGTTTTATAATTTCCCCGGAAAGCCGGGAGAGGCGTGGTAGAAAAAGATCATGCGCACTCTTTCATATCAGGTGAATAGTTACAAATTCTTATTTATACCAATGATTCATCTTCCTGCCTCAATACGCAGGTTTTGCATTCAGGCAATAGTATAAAGTTTTGGACATACTCCTACAGTTTGCCGGGTATCCCACCTAAAGAAAAAGTCCCGAATATATCCGGGACCTATATCATTCTTAATTTTCTGAATTTTAGCTTTTGCCAATTGCAATCATGCCGCAGTGAAAGCGGGCATCATACCAGCACTGTCATCACTCAACCCGAACAGTAAAGTGATAGCTATCCTCAATCTCTCCAGACCGAAGCTGATTGATGGTATCCTTAAGGTTGCCGGAAAGGCTCCAGGAAGACTCCTCGAAGGAAATTGTTTTATCCTTGTAGGTGAGGGAAGCGACATTTGTTACAACTGCAGCTGTACCTGCGCCAAAAATTTCCACCAGATTGCCTTTTTCATATTCATCGAAGACCTCATCGATGGAAATCAGCTTCTCTTCGACCTCAATGCCTCTGGAGTGAAGAATCTCGACCAGCGACATACGGGTCACTCCCTTCAGGATGGCGCCATCTTCAGCCGGTGTCATCACCTTGTCCTTCAACACAAAGAATATATTCATTGTGCCCACTTCCTGAACATACTTGTTGTAGATACCGTCCAACCATAGAATCTGATCATAACCACGCTCTTTAACCAACTTGGCCGGATAAAGCGATGCAGCATAATTCCCGGCAGTCTTCGCTTCTCCTACTCCACCCTTCACCGCTCTAACATAATGATCCTCAGCCCATAGTTTGACAGGCTTTGAATAATATGTTCCTGAAGGACTGGCCAAAATTATCATCTTGTAAGTGGTTGATGGCTGTACGCCCAAATATTCATCCGTAGCAAACATAAAAGGCCTAAGATAGAGGGCTGAACCCGGGAAAGTTGGAATCCATTTCCTGTCCATAGAAACCAGTTGTTTCATTGCTTCCAACATCAGGTCGGCCGGAAACTCAGGCATACACATACGTACGGCTGAACGATTGAAGCGATCTATGTTCTTGTCAGGACGAAAGAGGATAGGCACTCCGTTTTTATCTTTGCTTGCTTTCAAACCTTCAAATATAGCCTGGCCGTAATGCAAAGTCATGTTGGAAGGATGTATGGATATCTTTTCAACAGGGACGATACGGTGGTCATGCCATTCTCCATCCTTAAAATCTGAAACAAACATATGGTCTGAAAATACCTTTCCAAATCCAAGATGATCAAAATCCACTTCGGAAATTCTACTTTGAGAGATCTTACTTATACTTATATTTGCCATGTGCGAAAAAGGGTTTAGTACAAATGTAAAGAAAATATCTCAAAATATCTAATTCTTTTTTCACATATAAACTTATCTTTATTTGTTTATATTGTTAATTATTTTATAATTGCAGAATAATATACTTTAAATGATATATTCCCCTATCAAAATATATAAAACCCACGCGAAAACAGGCCCAATATTTTTTCAGCATCCGGACAAAATAAAGTTATTGATTGTGATGAGTGAAGAGGAATTGGGCAATGATATTTTCAAAAACAACATCCAAAAAAGTGTTGAAGCCCTTGGATTGCATTTCGAAACAGAATCCTTGATCACTGGCCTTGGTAGGAATGAAAAGTTGAACTGGGCGGGTTTGAATGAATTTCCGGATTTGAAAATAGCCTATTTTGGCGAAAAAATCAACCCCTTTCCAGCATTGAAGCCCAATCAAGTTGCGCGTCTCGACAATCTATGCGTCTTCCTCACCTATTCCATGTCGGAAATCGTCAAGGAACCTGCCAAGAAAGGCCAATTTTGGAATCATTTCAGAACCTTTGTCCAAGCATGAAAGAAATCCTGTTAGCCACTGCCAATGCGCACAAATTAGAGGAGTTTTCAAACATCCTTGATAAAGATTATTCTATCCGATTACTGAAAGATTATCCAGAACTTCCCGAGATTGAAGAAACAGGTTCAACGCTGGAAGAAAATGCAGGTATCAAAGCAAAAACTCTGGCGTTACATACCGGCAGCACCACGATTGCCGATGATTCGGGACTTATTGTACCTGCCCTGAATGGAGCTCCCGGCATACACAGTGCGCGCTATGCCGGACAACACGGTAACGACGCCGCAAACAGGAAGTTGCTGTTGTACAACCTTGGAAATATCGATGACCGATCGGCATACTTCGAATGCGCCATTGCCCTATGCTATCCTAATGGAGAAACCCGGTATTTCAGCGGTAGATTGTATGGTCGTATCGGCTATGAAGAAAAAGGGAACAACGGCTTTGGTTATGATTCTCTATTTATCCCGGAAGGGTCAAGTAAATCTCTGGCTGAATATTCTTCCAAGGAAAAGAACCAAATCAGTCACAGACGCAAGGCAATTGACAAGCTGTTGCAATATTTAAACTACGATTAGAAATAAATTCATACCATACTGATCTAACGTATTTTATAGTGTTTAATATAAAGTGTTTATTTAATTGAAATGCGTATGATTAGGCGTCTCAATAGACTTTACATCGACGGGAACAGTGATGTTAGTTTCCCCGCTTTATCCTGTCAATATTGACTTCGGTGGGAATCTCTCTACCTTCCCGCATATTGTCAACCAGATATTTGGACATCAAAGGTGCCAGAGAAGTGCCTTTTGTCCCCAATCCATTGAGTATAGCCAGGGCGGGATACTCTGGGTGCATGCCGACTAAAGGCCTCCTGTCGCGTGATGTAGGCCGAATTCCGGAAAGATGATTTACCACGGTGGGACTTTCTCCAAAATCATCAGCGTACCAGACAGCCAGGTTCTCTCCGTCCTTTTCGTCGGGATCGGCAGAGGAAAACTCCCTCTTCAGCGTAGCGCCATACCAGATATGACGGCCATCCCAATTTACAGCCATTCCTGTCCTCTTTGCCATAAAATCTCCGGGCAAGGCCTTTTCAATGATGAGTGCATCCCCTTTGGCAGGAATGATGGGCAAATAATTGAAAAATGGATTATTGGCGGCCAGATAGCCTTCACAAAAAATGGCTTTCTCATATTCACTACCGGCATAGTTGATACTGTCCTCTGTCAGTGAAAGTCCAGCATGATTGAAAGTTCCTTGCTTAAAAAGCCCCATCGAACGCAGCTTTTCCCTATACAAACCGAATACCTCTCTGAAATCAAGGCGGAAAGCCTCGTGTATCTCTGCCCATGACTCACCCGGAGCTTCCACTCCATACTCCGATGGTATAGCAGTAAATCCGCCATAACACGCGTTGTTCGACTCTTGCTCACTATGATAGACCCAGCGATTGACCTGCTCGACATCACTGAGCTTGCGGTACATCCGCATTCGATGGAACACCTTCTTCCCTAAAAATAAATTCAGCGAATCATAGAGCGGTTCGAAGATTTGCTTTAATGCATCATAATTCCAGCTTTTCTGATATTTAGGCCCGGTGATAGGATTGATGATACCTGCTGAAGCTGCTGAAGCTCGTCCATCAGCATCGCAGTCGATAATATCGGCCTGTATTCCTTGCTGTAGAAAAGTGAAATGCAATACTGTTCCGGCCAATCCCTGACCGACAATCAAAATCTTGCCGCCTTTATTCATGCTTTTTCATTTCCATTTGGAGCTTTTTAGGCAATTTCTTCACCACCACATCATACGAATGGTCGATCAGTTCCCTGAGCAGCCTATCATTGTGCAATTCACCGGCATGAACAGTATTCCAATGTACCTTATTCATATGATATCCAGGCATGATGGCAGCATACCTCTCCCTTAATTCTATAGCATATTCGGGATCGCACTTCAGGTTGAGGCTCAGATCGCTCTCATCCAGCCCTGTCATCGCAAAAATTTTGCCCATTACCTTGTACACAAGTGTATCGGGACCAAACGGGCATTCTTCGGTCACAAAAGGCTTGCCGAGGCAATATTCCCTAAAAACTTCTATATCCACGCGATGGGCAATTACCGCTCAAAAGCGTATTTGACAATATTTGCCCCCATCTGCAATGCCTTCAGTCTTATCTCAAACGGGTCATTATGGACATCATCCCAGCCATCGCCCAGGTCAGTCTCATAATCGTAAAGGGCTACAAGCCTACCTTCCCAAAAAAGACCAAATGCCTGTGCCGGCTTACCGTCATGCTCGTGTATCTTTGGCAGTCCTCCCTTGAATTCAAATAGTGAAGTATATACAGGATGATTAAGGGGGATCTCCACCAGCGATAATTCCGGAAATATCTTCTTCAAAGCAGGTCTAATGAAGGGATCCATGCCATAATCGTCATTGATGATTAAAAAACCGCCGCCAATCAGATATTTTCGCAGATTTTGGGCATCGGCATCAGAAAAGACCACATTGCCATGACCGGTCATGTAAGTGATGGGATAAGCATATAGTTCAGCACTGGAAGGCTCGACTGTGGCATAGTCGAGGTCGAAATTAGTACCCATCTTCTGATTGCAGAACTGGGCAAGATTATGCAGACTATTGACATCGTTGTACCAATCACCTCCACCTGCATATTTAAGCAGCGCAAATTTCAGTGTGGGAGGATTGTTATCCGCAAAAGCACACAACGGCAATGCCAATAAAATAAAATAGCCAATTAAACTCTTCATATTGTTATTTAACGCCGAAAATGGAATTGTGTTATAAAAAAACATAATCGTGTACCGGACAAAGATAATGTTTTTAAATGTCAAACCGGAGAATTGGTATTTCAAGCGTTCAACGGAAAATTTTATGTCTGCTTGTAAAATTGCTATAAGAAATGCTTCAAATATGCATCATAGCTCAATTTTATTGCCAGTCCGATGAATATAAGCCCAATGGCAATATTCAAATAACGCAGATGCTCCGGTGTCATCCATTTTCGCAACTTATTGGAAAAAAAGCTGATCAGTGAGAGGCAGGTAAAGATCATGGTCAGCGTAGTGCCAAAGTACCAAATCATATTCGTGAAGTTGAAAAAGTCACGCGCCTGAATCTGCGTCGTTATGGTCATCCACATGAAGAAATTGACCGGATTGAGCGTGTTGAGGAGAAAGCCGGTGGAAAAAAGATAGAAAGCCCCACCTTTTCCAGAAGGGGAAGATATGGGCAGACGTGCTTTAGAGAAAAGGCTTCCGATGCCAAGAATCAGCAATAAAGCAACTCCGGCCACACTGATATAGGCATCATACTTCTTTACAAAGGCCAAGCCTTGTGTGCTAAGGTTGACAAAGAGAATCAGCATAAAATCGCTGGTCACTACGCCAGTTGCTATACCCACGCCTTTTCGCCAGCCTTGTTCGACACTTTGTTGGAGTACTGCAAACACAACTCCTCCGGGTAAGGTACCCAATATCATGCCCGAGAGGGCTCCTGCTATGATGGCCTCAATCAATTCACGTTTTTTTTATCCGCTGAAGATTATTTGGCAATACTCCAGGTGACACCTTCCTTGCCATCCTTGACTTGAATATTCATGGCGGACAATTTGTCGCGAATCAGGTCGGAAGTAGGCCAATCTTTATTTTCTCTTGCTTTGGCTCTGAGCTCAAGGATAACATCCATCAGGCCTTCCGTAACATTATCGCCGTCTCCTGCTATATCATCCTTCAACCGGATTCCAAAAACGCTGCCCAGAAAATCGTCGAATGCCTTTTGGAGCAATTCTACAGACTCCTCATTCAACCCGGCATCAGTCTTTGGGTTGTTGTAATAGATATTGATTATTGAGGCGAGTTCGAACAATCTGGCTATGGTTTTTGAAGTATTGAAGTCATTGCTCATGTCCTCATACATCCCTTCTATTTCGGTCTTGATGGTTTGATTGACCGTCAGATCCTCCCTTCCGGGATTGAATTGGAGCTTGGGCAACAGTCCATAGGCGTCTCTGAGCCTCGATAAGCCTTTTTCCGCAGCCTTCAGGGCTTCAAAAGTCAGATCAAGCGTACTGCGATAATGGCTTTGTAGCATGAAAAAGCGGATCGCCATCGGAGAAAATGGTTCGGGGATGATTGGATTACTACCTGCGATCAACTCCAATGGAAGAATAGAATTACCTTCACTTTTGGACATCTTCCGACCATTGAGCAGCAACATATTACCATGCATCCAGTAATGAGCGGGCTGACATCCGCAAGCGCCGTGGTTTTGCGCTATTTCATTCTCATGGTGCGGGAACTTGAGATCCTGACCACCACCGTGAATATCAAAGGTTTTACCTAAATATTTTGTACTCATTGCAGAGCACTCGAGGTGCCAGCCGGGGAAACCGACAGACCATTTGGACGGCCAACGCATCAGGTGACCGCCATCCGCCTTGATCCATAAGGCAAAATCGCTTGGATGTCGCTTTTCATCCTGATTCTTCAGGTCATCGCGCGTCTCCGTAAATAACTCTTCAATCACCCTTCCGGACAGTTTGCCATAGGAATCAGATTGTGATGCATATTTCACCGTGTCAAAATACACCGAACCGTTAACCTCGTAAGCCAAGCCATTATCAAGAATCTGCTGTACCATCTCCATCTGCTCGATGATGTGTCCTGTAGCGGAAGGCTCAATACTTGGATCCAGGGTGTTCAGCAGTCTCATCACGCTATGGAAGCCATTCGAATACTTCTGTACAATTTCCATCGGTTCCAGTTGTTCCAGTCTGGCTCTTTGCCCGATTTTGTCTTCAGCGCCCGAGTCTGCATCTCCCACCAAATGACCTACGTCGGTAATATTTCTTACGTAACGGACCTTGTAACCGAGGTGTAGCAAATATCGGTACACAACATCAAAGCTAACAAATGTCCTGCAATTACCTAGATGTACGTCATTGTACACAGTGGGACCACATACATACATTCCCACCCTATCCTCGAGGATGGGCTTGAACAATTCCTTCTCTCCTGAAAGTGTATTAAAGATATATAAAGGGCGTATAGACATAAATTCCGGAATTTAGAAAACCCGGCTGACTCACCGAGTAAATAAAAAGATACCGGAATATCCCGTAAGATATCCCGGTATATATCGAGGATCGATCATTAATTGACCTTGATCAATTCAATATCAAAAATCAAAGTGGCATAAGGTGGAATGTCGCGGCCAGCGCCTCTTTCACCATAAGCCAGGTTATAAGGGATATAAAGTCTCCACTTATCACCCTCTTTCATCATCTGAAGAGCCTCAGTCCAGCCTTTGATCACTCCATTTACCGGGAAGGTAGCAGGCTCACCCCTGTCGTAAGAACTATCAAACTGATTACCATTGATCAGTGTACCGCGATAATTGGTAGTCACTTTATCGGTCAATTTAGGTGTTGCTCCGGTTCCGGACACAAGTACTTCATACTGCAATCCGCTTGGCGTTGTCTTTATGCCGGGTTTCTTTGCATTTTCCTCCAGGAACTTTCTGCCTTCTTCGATCGCAGGTCCTGCTTTACGTTCTGCGGCAGCAGCCATCTCATTGCTCACGATCATATTGGCTTGCTCCGGTGTAATCTTTAACTGCTTGTTGTCCATCACATCCTGAATGGCTACAGCTAGAACATTGGCATCGATGTTTTCAAGGTCCAACTGCTTGATATTCTGACCAAGCAATACGCCCAGTCCATAACTTAATGAATCCATTTTAGTCGTTTTAGTGTCTGTTTTAGAATCGGTTTTTTCAGTCTTTTCAGACTTGGCTTTGTTTTTCCCTGTCTGAGCCGCGACATCATAACTCATCACTGAGAGCAAGAAGGCCGCCAGAAAAAGAAATTTAAGATTTTTAATCATCTTTCTGAAAGTTGTTTGATTAATGAATTTGTTTATGAATTTATTTTTTCAATGCCGCATAATTCGGATAGAATCGCAGAATTGTCTCAATACCTTTGAAGAAATTGAATACTCCGTAATGTTCATTGGGTGAATGGATATCATCTGAATCAAGCCCGAAGCCCATCAATACTGATTTGGTACCCAATACAGATTCGAACAGCGCAACAATCGGGATACTTCCACCGCTTCGCTGGGGAATAGGCTCCTTTCCGAAAGTGTCCTTCATGGCCATCGCCGCAGCCTTGTACTCCAGAGAATCAACCGGAGTTACAACCGGCTCTCCTCCGTGGTGGGCTGTAACCTTGACCTTCACTCCTTTTGGTGCAGCTGATGTAAAGTAATCGCTAAACAGCTTGCTGATCTCATCAGAATTTTGATGAGGAACCAACCTCATACTGATCTTTGCAAATGCCTTTGATGGGAGTACAGTCTTGGCACCCTCACCTGTGTATCCGCCCCAGATACCGTTGACATCGAGTGTCGGTCTAATGGAAGCCCTTTCCAAAGTTGTATAGTCCTTCTCACCATATATGGAGTCAATACCGAGATCACGCTGGTAGTCCTCCAATGAAAATGGCGCTTCAGCCATCGCATCGCGCTCCTCACGGGACAGGTTCTCAACCTTGTTATAGAATCCCGGAATGGTTATATGGTTGTTTTCATCGTGCATCCCGGCAATCATTTTCGCCAGAACATTAATCGGATTGGCCACTGCCCCACCATATACACCGGAGTGAAGGTCTCTGTTGGGTCCGGTCACCTCTACCTCCATATAGGCCAGCCCGCGCAATCCTGATGTAATGGAAGGCGTCTGATTGTTGATGATACTGGTGTCCGAAATCAGGATGACGTCAGATCCAAGCATATCCTTATGATCTTCACAGAATTTGCCGAGATGTACTGAACCGACTTCCTCCTCGCCTTCGATCATAAACTTAATATTGCAAGGGAATTCGTTGTTTTTTGCCATCACTTCAAAAGCCTTGACATGCATATATACCTGCCCTTTATCATCACAAGAGCCGCGAGCAAAAATGGCACCGTCCGGATGCTCTTCCGTCTTCCTGATAACCGGCTCGAATGGTGGAGAATTCCAAAGGTTCAACGGGTCTGGCGGCTGGACATCATAATGACCATATACCAAAACGGTTGGCTTAGCCGGATCTGTAATCTTCTCCGCATAGACAATGGGATGTCCGGCTGTGGGATAGATTTCAGCGCGATCCACACCCTGCTCCACAAATCTGGCTTTCAGGTATTCAGCCGCACGCATCATATCATCCTTCGCTCTCGAATCTGAACTGATGGAAGGTATCTTCAGCCACTCGACCAATTCATTGAGAAAACGGTCGCGATTGGCCTCTATATATGCATTATTACTCATAGCAAATGATTTTCATTTTAAAGAGCGCAAAGGTACAAAAAATCGTCAAAGTATCTTGGCGTTTAATAAAACATAACGGAAAAATGACAGGGGAAATTTCATGGGAGGATAAATGGTTTGGAATAAACGGATTTCACTTATTGTTTCATTGCTAAAACGATCCTTGAGGCAAAACACCAAATACCAAAGGTCAATAAAATTCCTTACTTTGTCTTGAATTAATTCACCACCTCCACCATCCGGTCCTTGCCCTGCAAATCCTTATGAAGGTTGGATGTGGAATATCCTAAGTCCAGCGCCAGCTTTCTAACATCATCAGCATGGAATTCACTACACTCAAACAAGATTCGACCACCCTTGGCGAGTCTTTTTTGTGCAAAATGAAGGATTGCTTCATAAAATGTTAAAGGTCTCTCGGAGAATAAAGCGATGTGTGGCTCGTGGAGCACCGTTGATACCGACATCTCCGGGATTTCTTCTTCCTGAATATACGGTGGATTGCTGACGATAAGGTCATAATTCCCGAATATTGACCAATCCGGTTGAAGGATATTCGCCCGGAAAATATTTATTGAGGCTTGCAGGGCATTTGCGTTCATACGGGTAAATTCAACCGCATTTTCAGATATATCGATGGCATCAACTTCTACGCCCGGCATTTTCTTCTTGATGACTACCGGAATAATACCACTCCCGCAACCAATGTCGAGGATGCGATTATAATTGTATTTTTTGATGCTTTTAACGGCCAATTCAACCAATTCTTCAGTTTCCGGTCTTGGGATCAGAACACCGGGTCCGACCAGAAATGAATAACCGTAAAACCAGGCTTTTCCGGTTATGTATTGGATCGGATAATCCTCCAACAATAAGGCTACCACATCCTGTAGCTTAAGGACATCATCGCTGGAAAGGTTATCGATGGAAGTTTGTCGCGGGAGGTTCAAATAATCATCATATAGAATCCGGAGCATATTTGCCGCCTCCCGGCTTCCGGAATGTTCTTCCAGAGCCGATATAAGCAAATGAATGTCACCGGTGGAATCTCTCATTTTCCTGAAATTGAAAAGATGAAATCCTCAAAGAATCAAATGGCATCGAGAGCCTACAATGATGTATTCTCTCTAACGATCCGGAAAATACTTTCGGGAGAGAATTTATTCTTCTTCGTCGTCTGCTTCGATAGGATGGATCATCGGAAGGTCCATGACGTTACGCTCTTCCATGGAAACTTTAGCGAATCCAAGGATACCGCCATCTGCATTGGCTATCCGATGTGAGAATCTTCTGTAATCCTTGTACAATTGCCTTGCAACGTATGATGGCAGCTTCTCAAGCACATCATTGACCATGCTGATCTTTCGGGAGTAATAATCAATCGCATCCCTGCTGATGGAATGTTCCACGCTTGCATGCTCCAGATCTGAAGCAAAGCTTTCGTTGATTTCATCATAAAATTCACTGAACAAGCTATTGGCTTCGTAACCCCTGACTTTAATCGTCTTGATGGCCTCCTCCTTCTCAGCTGCTGTCAACTTATTCTCGGCTGAAGCAATCAACAGGGTAATGTAAACAAAAGTATCCTTCAGAATCTTTCTTTCATCAGAAGTAATCGTATCAAAATATTTTGTCATGTGTAATTATTTATTACTAAAAGGTTTAGTTAAATATCGCTTATTCGACTGAATAAATTTATATAAATTTTTCGCAAATATATAGTGTTGTTTCTAATTTTAACCGTTTAAAGACAAAATTTTGACAAAATCAAATAAAGGACAAGACGGTACCAGAAATGACAGCGTAACACCATTGATGCGCCAATACAACGATATCAAGTCTAGATATCCGGATGCATTGTTGTTGTTTCGAGTCGGAGATTTCTATGAAACTTTCGGTGAGGATGCTGTAAAGGTAGCCGGTATTTTGGGCATCATCCTGACAAGCCGCAACAATGGTGGAAATGATACCGAACTAGCCGGTTTCCCTCATCATTCACTGGATATCTATCTGCCCAGACTTGTCAAGGCAGGATATCGGGTAGCTATATGTGATCAACTTGAAAAACCGAGCAAGGAAAAGAAAATAGTTAGACGCGGAGTGACCAATGTGGTTACACCGGGACTAACACTGGATGACTCCATCCTTCAATCCCGCACCAACAATTACCTGTGTGCCATAGATGTCCGTCAGCCCGGTCAATTTGGCATCGCCTTTCTGGATGTTTCCACCGGTGAATTTATGGTGTCTGAGGGCGGAGATGCGGTCATTGAGAGCCTCTTTCAACGTTTCAAACCGGCTGAAGTTATATTCAACAAAAAAGAAAGAAAGGGCATTCAGGAACTGATCAAGTCTCAATTCCCTGTTTTTCAGCTAGACGATTGGGTTTTCAGCCATGAATCTTCTTACAACAAGCTGACGGCTCACTTCCAGAGCAATACGCTCAAAGGTTTCGGTATAGAGGAATTGCATTCTGCTCAGATAGCTGCAGGTGCCATCCTCCAGTATCTCGAGATGAATGAAAACAAGGAGATAAGCCACATCAACAGGATAACCAGAATCCCTCAGGAGTCTTATATGTGGCTTGATCGATTTACCATCCAAAATTTAGAATTGGTCAACGAACTGCATAGCAACGGCCGCAGTTTGGTGGATATTCTGGATCATTGCAGTACGCCGATGGGTACGAGACTGTTAAGAAAATGGGTATTATTGCCCTTGCTGTCGGTTGAAGCAATAGAATACAGGCTCAGAATAGTGGAATATTTCGTCCGGCAATCATTGGAAAGAGATGGATTCATCCAGCAGTTGAAACAGATCGGAGACCTTGAAAGATTGATTTCAAAATCAGCCATGGGCAGGATCCAGCCGAGAGAGGTTCTCCAGCTCAAAAAGGCATTGATCGCTATTTCAGTATTAAAAATAAACCTTGCCAATACGGAGTCTGCCGAAATACAGCATATCAACGATGCCTTGCATGATTGCCACCAACTCACTGACAAGATCGATTCGACATTGCAGGAGGATGCCCCTACCCTCGTATCTAAGGGAAATGTAATCAAGGATGGCGTCGATGGCGAGTTGGACGAATACAGATATCTCATAGGCCACAGTAAAGATGTCATGGCCGAAATCCTGCAAAAGGAAACCGAGGCTTCTGGCATACCAAACCTGAAGCTGGGTTTCAACAACGTATTCGGATATTATCTGGAAGTAACTGCAAAACACAAGCATACTGTGGTTCCTGAACACTGGATCAGGAAGCAGACGCTGGCCAATGCAGAACGGTACATTACAGAGGAGCTTAAGGAACTTGAAACCAAGATATTACAAGCTGAAACAGCGATCCAGGAAATTGAGGAACGCTTGTTTACCCGCTTGATCGTCCAGATCAATGAATATATAGAAAGTACTCAGGCCAATTGCGCCCAAATAGCAAGACTTGACTGCCTCATCTCTTTTGCCTATCAAGCAGGGAGATACCATTACACCAAACCGGAATTTAATGAAGATGGCATCATCCGCATCAGTCAGGGGCGTCATCCCATCATAGAAGTCATGCTTGGTCATGAGAAGAAGTACATCCCAAATGATCTTTATCTCGACCAGGAAAGTCAACAAATCATCATCCTGACGGGACCCAACATGGCTGGAAAATCAGCTGTACTCAGGCAAACCGGGCTTGTCTCCCTCATGGCACAAATCGGATCCTTCGTACCGGCAGAATCTGCCAGCTTGAGTATCGTGGATAAATTATTCACCCGTGTCGGTGCATCGGACAATATTTCCGGTGGCGAGTCAACCTTCATGGTCGAGATGAATGAAACGGCCAGCATCATGAACAATCTCACCGACCGCAGCCTCATCCTGTTGGATGAAATAGGTCGGGGGACTGCAACATACGATGGCATCTCCATCGCGTGGGCACTGGCGGAATATTTGCACGACAATGAAGCCGGTCGCCCTAAGACACTATTTGCTACTCATTATCACGAATTGAATGAGTTGACTTACAAGTTACCGAGGGTAAAAAATTACAACCTATCAGTCAAAGAAACCAAAGACAAGGTGATTTTCTTGTACAAACTGGCTGAAGGTGGCAGTGAACACAGTTTCGGAATCCATGTAGCCAGGATGGCCGGTATGCCTCAGCGCATCATCGACCGGAGCAACCAGATCATGAAGCATCTGGAGGATCAGTCAGGCTCGCTCTCCGGCTCCAAAAAGAAGGAAACAAAGGAAATGCTCCAGGCACTAAAAGCAGAATCCTATCAACTATCCATCTTTGAAACGGACGACCCAAATATCGGGGAGATCAGGAACATCCTCCTCGATATACAACCGGAGATCATGACACCGATCGATTGCCTGATTAAGCTGAAAGAATTGCAGGAGCTGGCTCAGAAGAGCCTTTTAGAAAAACTATAAAGAAAATTACGTAAGGAATTTTGATCGGATCAGGCTGAAAAATCGAAGTAGGTAGGAAATTAATAACCTTCCTTGCCGGACTGGTGCGGCTTTCGGATCAGCTTGATAAAAATTCTTTGCGTATTAGCGTGTAAAAATGAAGGCGCTTATTGGAATAGCCTATCACTACTGATGTTTGGACTATTAATCATCTACCTACTTCGGTATGAAGCAGTGAAAATGAGGCTTTGGCGGTGAGGCATAAGTTTTTGATTTCTGGAAAAATCGAAGTAGGTAGGAAATTAATAGCCTACTTTGCCGGCCTGGTGCGGCTTTCGGATCAGCTTGATAAAAATTCTTTGCGTATTAGCGTGGAAAAATGAAGGTGCTTATTGGAATAGCCTATCGCTACTGATGTTTGGACTATTAATCATCTACCTACTTCGGTATGAAGCAGTGAAAACAAGGCTTTGGCGGTGAGGCAAAAGTTTTTGATTTCTGGAAAAATCGAAGTAGGTAGGAAATTAATAGCCTTCCTTACCGGACTGGTGCAGCTTTCGGATCAGCTTGATAAAAATTCTTTGCGTATTAGCGTGGAAAAATGAAGGCTCTTATTGGAATAGCCTATCACTACTGATGTTTGGACTATTAATCATCTACCTACTTCGGTATGAAGCAGTGAAAATGAGGCTTTGGCGGTGAGGCAAAAGTTTTTGATTTCTGGAAAAATCGAAGTAGGTAGGAAATTAATAACCTTCCTTGCCGGCCTGGTGCGGCTTTCGGATCAGCTTGATAAAAATTCT
>WBZR01000752.1_pt1 | contig 47475 bp, 54 predicted proteins | sample 5204231 | NCBI WGS metagenome assembly WBZR01 (sample SAMN12412403, study PRJNA552823) | activated sludge metagenome | isolation source: activated sludge from anammox sidestream of wastewater treatment plant... | place: USA: Virginia | collected 2017-08 | reverse complement strand
TCCACTCTGGAAGAAAACTGCGATAAATCCTGGGGGGCTTGGGGGGGCAAAGCCCCTCATCAGAACAAATGGATCTCTTCCCAATTAACAGTTGCCCGATCTGCCCACAGATTCTGCTATAGAGCCGGAATACTTTATGTCCACAGACCTCTTCGATCTCAGCGGCAAAGTTGCCGTGGTGAGCGGCGCCGCGCAGGGGATGGGCCGGGCGATGGCGCTGGCGCTGGCAGAAGCCGGAGCAGACCTGCTGCTGGTGGATCTCAACGAAGCCGGCTGCGCACAGACGGCGGAAGCCATCACAAGACTGGGGCGGCGCGCCATCGCGCTGCGTCACGATGTGTCCGAACCCGCACAGGTGAGGGAGATCTTCCGCCGGCTCGACAATGAGTTTGGCCGCATTGACTTTCTGGGCAACGTGGCCGGGGAGTCCATTATGACTCCTCCGGAAGAGATCTCGCTCGAAGCGGTGGAGCAGGTATGGCGCAATCTGGTGCTGGGGCGTTTCTGCGCCTGCCAGGAGGCGGGGCGGCGGATGCTCGCGGCGGGCAAAGGCAGCATTGTCAACATCGGCTCGCTGGCGAGTGTTACGGCGCTTGGACGGGGCCATATCGCCTACAGCATGGCGATGGGCGCCGTAGTCCAGATGACGCGCGAACTCAGCACGGAGTGGGCCGCCGGCGGAGTGCGTGTGAATGCGATCCTTCCAGCGCAGGTTCTAAACCCAGGGCTTGAAAAACGCATCGCGGAGAAGCCGGGCCTGCGGGCGCAGTTTCTCAGCGGCATCCCCGTGGGCCGATTCGGCCATCCGGACGACATCAAGGGGTTGTCGGTGCTGCTAGCCTCCGACGCCTCGCAATGGATCACGGGAGCGCTTATCCCCATGGATGGCGGCAATCTGGCGATGAATGCCGGGGGATCGGTACGCCACAAGGCGACACGCGTATGACGGAGCAATTCCGCTTTCTGTACCGCACGATGCAATTGATCCGGGTTTGCGAGGAGCAACTGGCGCGATGCCACGCGCGCGGGCTGATTCACGGCGCCTGCCACACGTATGTCGGAGAAGAGGCGATAGCCTCGGGCGTCTGTTTGCACCTGCGTCCGGATGACGCCGTGTTCAGCACGCATCGCGGACACGGGCACGCGCTGGCCAAGGGGATGCCGCCGTTTGCCTTGATTGCCGAATTATTCGGCCGCGAGCCGGGATGTTCGCACGGGCGCGGCGGCTCGATGCACCTGTTTTCGCCGGAGATCGGGATGATGGGCACCAGCGGAATCGTCGGACCGTGTATCTTGCAGGCAGCGGGCGCGGGATACAGCTTCCAACTGCTCGGCGGCAGCCGGATAGCCGTGGCGTTCTTCGGCGATGGCGCGGTGAACAACGGAGCGTTTCACGAGGGGCTGAACATGGCATCCATCTGGAAACTGCCCGCCGTCTTCGTCTGCGAGAACAACCAGTTCGCCACCGAGGTTCCGTTTCAATATGCGGCCGGGAATCCGGATGTCGCCTCGCGCGCGGCGGCGTATGGGATGCCGGGCATCCAGGTGGACGGCAACGATGTGCTCGCGGTGGCGGAAGCAGCAGAGATAGCGATCCGGAGAGCGCGCTCCGGGGGCGGGCCCACTCTGCTGGAATGCAAGACGTACCGCACGCGAGCGCACGCGGAGGGGATGGGCGATTATACGTACCGGACGAGAGAGGAAGTGGCGGCGTGGCGCGAGCGGTGTCCCATCAAACGGTTCCGGGCGACGCTGATTGCTTCCGGCGAGTCCACCGAAGCCGAACTGGATGCAATGGACGCCGGGATAAGGGAAGAAGTGCGGAATGCCAGCGAGGAGGCAGAGCGGGCTCCGTGGCCTCCGGCGGAGGCTGCGGCCACGCATGTGTATGCGGCAGGACGCAGGGCTCGAATCCCGGACCCGGAAGTGGTTTCCTCGGCGCGCCCCCCCATTTCGCTGGCGGCAGCCACGCTCGAAGCGCTTGATCACGAGATGGAGCGGAACCCCCGGATCTTTGTATTTGGCGAGGGCATTGGCGCAAGGGGAGGCAACTTCGGCACGACAGCGGGACTGTTTGCGAAATACGGCGCGGCGCGTCTGCGCGACACGCCGATTTCCGAGCGCGGCTTTACAGGGTTGGCGTGCGGCGCTGCGATGGCGGGGGCGCGGCCGGTGGTCGACTTCATGTTCATCGACTTCCTCAATGATGCCTTCGGCGAAATTGTGAACCAGATTGCGAAGTTGCAGTACATGAGCAGCGGAAGGCTGAAGATGCCGGTGCTGCTGCGCGGCTGCATCGGCATCGGGCATTCGGCGGCGACGCATCATTCCGGAAGCTATCAGTCGATCTACAGCCACATTCCGGGCCTGCGGGTGGTAATGCCATCCACACCGTACGATGCCAAGGGGCTGTTCACCCACGCGCTGCGCTGCGACGATCCGGTGTTGTTTCTCGAGCCAAGAGAGCTGATGTCCGTGAAAGGAGCGGCGCCCGCGGAGCCATATGAAATCGAGTTCGGCAAGGCCCGGGTGGTCCGCGAAGGGCAGCAGGCGACGGTGGTGGCGATCGGACTGATGGTGCAGCATGCCGCTGCAGCCGCGGAAGCGCTTGCCGGGGAGGGGATCTCCGTGGAGGTGTTGGATCCGCGAACGGTTTCGCCGCTCGACACGCCAGCGATTCTTGCCTCGCTGCACAAGACCGGAAGGCTGCTGATCGTCGATGAATCGTTCGGGCCTTGCGGAATTGGAGCGGAAATCGCCGCCCAGGCGGCTGATGCGGGCTTCAACGATCTGGACGCGCCCATCCGCCGTCTCAACGGCGCGTTCGCACCCACGCCGTACAGCCCCACACTGGAAGCCGCGGTGACACCGTCGGTGGACCAGATTGCGGCGGCCATCCGGGCCTTGATCCTGGAGTAGCCATGGCAATCGAGATCACGGTTCCGCGGCTCGGCTGGTCGATGGAAGAAGGCGTGTTTTCGGCTTGGCTGAAGCGCGATGGCGAGCCCGTGAGCGCGGGCGAACCGTTGTTTGCTGTGGAGAGCGACAAGGTAACGATGGACTTCGAGTCTCTCGATAGCGGCATTCTGCATATTCCCTCCGGCGCGCCACTGCCTGGGGATGCGGTGACGCCCGGGCAGCGGCTCGGGTATTTGCTGGCGAAAGGAGAAGCTGTTCCGCAGGCGGCGGCTGTTGCCGTGGTGCATGTTGAAACGGTGGCGGCGCAGCCGGGCAAAGCGCCCGTGACGCCGCGTGCCAGCCGGGTGGCACAGCAACTGGGTGTCGACACCTACGCCTTGCAGGGAAGCGGAAAAGGCGGCAGGGTTCGCGAGAAGGATGTGAGGGAGGCGTTTGCGAGGAAAGCGGAGGCTCCGGCAGCGGTAGAGAGCGTTCCGCTGACGACGTTGCGCCGGACTATCGCCGCGCGCATGATGCGAAGCCGTGAGAACACGGCTCCGGTCACGCTCACGCGCCGGGTTGATGCCACGGAAATGGTCCATCTGCGCAAGCAGTGGAAGCTGCGCGGGGGGGCGGCGGCGCCTTCGTACACGGACATCGTGACGAAACTGGCGGCGGCGGCCCTGCAAGCCCATCCGCTACTGGCGGGGCGATGGGAGGAGGACCGCATCGTGCTTACCAAAGAGATCCACATCGGAATCGCTGTCGATACACCGCATGGCCTTCTGGTTCCGGTGGTTCGAGATGTACCCTCGCTCACTTTGGAGCAAGTGGCCGCGCGTTCGCGGGAGTTGATTGCCGCAGCGCAAAGCCGCCGCATTCCGGCCGCTGATCTCGAAGGCGGCGTGTTCACGATCACCAACCTGGGGGCTTTCGGAGTGGAAGCATTTACACCGATGATTCAATTTCCGGAAACTGCGGTGCTCGGGATGGGAGTGATCCGGTGGGAGGTGGTGGCGTCCGGCAACGGGGTGCTGGCGACACGGGAGCAGATGATGCTGAGCCTTACTTTCGACCACCGGTTGATCGATGGGGCGCCGGCGGCGCGGTTCCTGCAGACGCTGGCGGGACTGATCGAGTCACCGCAAGAGGCTTGTGGGCCGATCGAGGTCACGAAGGCAGCACGAGGAAGAACCGAAACCCGCCAAGCATGAGCCACCCCACATCCAGTAATTCATGCGGGTGAGCAACATAAAGCGCCCCTCACGCCGTGGCGCAACGCCAGGGAGCACCTGGGAAAATACGTATTCTCATGCCGAAGGGAAGCGCTTATTTTCAGAAGGAGATGGAGCCACCCGCCGGGATTGAACCGGCGACCTGCTGATTACGAATGTGGGGATGACGTGTTTTCAAAGACTTAGCAGATTCAACGGTTTGCAGCTAAACCTTTTATTTACTATAAGTTCAGAATTCTATCCGCTATTTTGCGTCTATCTGGATCATTCGTCGTGACTGGACCCGTGACTTGACCCCGGAGAAGCGTCCTCCTTCGTCGGCCCATGCCGGCAGCATCTCTCAGGCCCACTTTGACGGACCATGATCCCTACTGCCTGCTCAGAGTCACGAGCGCCGCTTGTACGACGGCGGCCAGTCCTGCACAGAACGCTGCGATAGCGCTCCGACGCGACTGCCTTCGCATGATCTCAGTAATGGATTCGGGCCCACTGAGCCTGGTTTGCATCAGATCGGGAATATGCATAATCGCAGACCAAAACCAGAAGAGCGCTGCACCAGCAGTCGCGATTAACTGAATCCACGTGAGGATGGTTCTCATTCGACCTATCCTATACTGCCGTCAAGCTCCGATAGATCACCACACGTTCTTCTGTCTTCGCGCATGCTCGACGAGAACATCAAAGCCTCTTTTGATCAGCAGGAACCGATCGTAATTCAGGTTGCCGCCGGAAGAACCGAAGAAGCCGGCCCTCAAGATGGCAGTCACGGCATCAGGGTACGCGCCGCCAGGTTCAAAGCGGGAACGCCTTTGAATGCTGCTATCGGATGACCGCTGGCTCCACAGGAATCGGCCAATCGGACCCCAGATGCCGGCGGCCGGGTCGTTCTTCACCGCGTCGATCTCCTCTGGTGTGGCGGTGAGGTCGCAGTGCACCAAGCCGACCAGATACTCGAACCAATCGAACGCCTGTTCGTAAGCGAGGTCATCGGGGAGGTAATCACGGAGCGGGCCCCGCATGACTTCGAAGACGTGGTTGTTGAGCGGTGTGAACTCACGGTCACGTCCAGGAAGGAGTTGACCATCTCGTTCGAGCACTCGCAGCGGTGAGAGCGGTTCCAGGAGCAACTCCTCCGGTCGGTGTCGGTCTTTCCTGATCTGGAGCCCGAAGATGTGCTTCAACAGCCCGTATTTCCTATTGGCCACCGCCGCAATGCCCGCCGCGTAGAACGCCAGCATTCCGGGATACCTGCGCAGGCTCAGCCACACTACCAAACCGCCCCTGCCGCCTTCGTCGTTCGCCAGGCGCGTTATCGCACTGCCCAAGACTTCGAATTGCTTCTTGTTCGCCCGGTAGCCTCCGCAGGCAAGCATCGAAAGCAGGACGCTCGTTTCCGCTTCATAGGCGCGCAATCTGGCGAGCGTGATTTCCGGACTGATGTTACGATCATCCGGATTGAACCTCGCTCCGTTGATGGCAGCATGCACGCGCTCTGTTTCGGCGTTCACAAGGTCATACAGGTTGATCCTCTGATCCGGAGAAGCCAAGTACCGCTTCATCCGAGTGACCGCCACTTTAGCGGACACTGGATCTGTCAACGCGAAGTCTTCGAGCGCGGTGATCTTCTCGGCGAGCTCCCGGAAGAAGGAGTCGGCATCCGTGATCGGCACCACAGTGGCGCGGCGCAGCCCAATCAGCTTCTCGGCTTCACCTGCAACCTTTCCGCGGTGCGCGGCCCAATAGGTCCCGAACCGATGTGTGGCGCACCGCTCCATTGCGGCTCGCAGGGCCACATCCCATTCAGCCGACCATCCGCACACGATGATGCCGTATTCGTCGAACACGCGATCCAGCAAATCGTTCAACGGCCTGTCGTAGGCGGCGAGTTCGGGCCTGGTGTTCTTCAACCTGCTGTCCAGGTAGTCGCCGTGGACCTTGATGATCGTGCATGTCGAGTGGGTGAGCGGGAGTGCTCCCTGGACTGCGTCCAACGTGCTGATGACAGTCGGTTGGACACCCACATCGGCCAGCGCCTGCTCCAGAAGCCTGTCGAAGTTCGTCGTGACGACCACGCGGACATAGCCCTTGGCCACCAACGTCGCGACCGCGCGGTGAGCCGGCGACGGTGCCTTCCTGCCGCGCTCCCGGTCCTCGTCGCTGGGCTCAAAGTACGACCGCAGCAATTGCACGCGCTCAGCCGACGTCAGCGTGAGTTGATCGAGGATGTCCGAGTAGTCTGGTTCGGCGCCGGTTAAGGCCCGGTACCAGGCCTCCGGATCGGGCTCGCAGCTCTCACCCTTCGCATGAGCGAGCTTCCGGATGAGATCGAGGATGACCTCCCACCCCGTGGGAATTGCGGCAGATCGTGACACGCCGGAGCCCAGCAACGGCGCGTACACGCCCTTACTGCTCTGCATGGCCACAGCAAGCCTTAGGATCGGATCGAGCATCAACAGGTTATTTTATCGTTCGACTCACCCCCGATTGGTCACGATGATCATTCCGGCGCTGTTCGGAGAGACGCGAGTTCTGCTCGATCGTGGTCAGGGCGCCTTGTGCCCACGCCTTGAGCGCATCACGCATGGGCGGCGAGGCTCTCGTGCAGCGTAGGCTGAACGGGAATTATGTCGCGCGGCTCTGGCCACTCGGCGCTGGCCGCTCTTCATCACACCGCCGGCCCGACAACAACACAGGATACGCGGACAAGAACATGAACAAGAAGTTGAGATAATCGTGATTCTCACGTTCGCAGAAAGGCAGCGCAACCGAAGGAGGAACCGTGGCACTCTACGAGCTCACCAAGACCGCGATCACCGCCCTCAATCAGACCACATTTGCCGCCCAGGAGATCGTCGAGCGGTTCGATCTCCAACGGCTGCTGAAACAGCACATTCACGTAATCGCTCCTGACACGCTGGTGATCGCCGAGGAATTCTGCGAGTGGGATGAAAGCAAACGCCGCGTCGATCTTCTCGGTGTTGACCGCGACGCGAACCTGGTCGTGATCGAGCTCAAGCGCACCGAGGATGGCGGGCACATGGAATTGCAGGCCGTTAGGTACGCTGCGATGGTCTCGGCCATGACATTCACCAAGGCGGTGGAGGTCTACGCGCGATACCTGGAGCAAACCGGAAGCACCGACGATGCCGAGACCGGGCTTCTGCAATTTCTGAATTGGGATACCGCCGATGAAGATGTTTTTGGCCGCGACGTCCGGATCGTACTGGTCTCGGCTGAATTCTCCAAAGAGATTACAACCTCCGTGCTGTGGCTCAACGAGCACGAACTCGACATCCGTTGTGTCAGGCTGCGGCCGTATGCGCTAGAGAGCCGCGTTCTGTTGGATGTGCAGCAGGTCATTCCGCTCCCGGAAGCGGACGCGTATACTGTACAACTCAAAAAGAAGGCTGAGGAGAACCGGAAAGCCAAGCACGTCGAATTCGATTTTTCGAAATATGAGCTCACGGTTGATGGAAACGCGCACCCGCACCTGACAAAGCGCCGGTTGGTGTTCGAAGTCGTAAAGGCGGCCCTCGCCAAGGGCTTCCCACCGGAGCAGCTTGCCTCGCTCGTCCCGCCGAACAAGTGGATCTCCGTTGACGGGGAGGTCACCGCAGAAGAGTTTCAGGACAAGGCCTCAAAACTCCAGGCCAAGCTCGGGGGCAGGTACAATCTCCGGCGATATTTCTGCGATGATGGCGAACTGTTCCATATCGGCGGGCGGACCTACGCCCTCAGCAACCAATGGAGCGTGAACACGATTTCCGTGGTGGACGAGGTGATCGCAAAGCTCCCGAGCGGCAGCGTGAGCTATGTGAAGGAACCAAGCGTCACCTGATCCCCGCCCCAGTCCTCAAGCCGGACGACGACACCGCCGTTCATGCAGTTGGTGCTGTCGAACGCGCAGGGCGAGCTCGCGCCGCTCGAACGTGGCATGCACGCCTTGGCAGCGACGGAAAAGGGCCGGATGAACGGTCGGAGCGTGAAGGCCTATGCGGAGCAAATTGGCCGGCCACCGCGGAGTGTCGAACAGGAAGTTTGTGCGGCAAGAGTAGTTTGCGCGGTCGTCGAGCAGGTTCAGTCTGTTACTCGCACTTACGGTTTGGAGGACTTCTGCGAAGTTGGCGCAATGCGCCAACTTGCCGAGATCCATGCGGCGCCGGAACCCTGCTGGGCGAGGCTGGGGCAGCGAATGCTCGAAGAAGGATGGACCATCGAGCAAACCAAAGCCGTCGTCAAGAGTATCCTGGCCATCCGGCCTCCGCGTGGCTACGAAAAGCTCTTCGCCATCGAGAAGATCCAAGAGATCGCGGCAACCGGCCAGGATCCGAACGCAGTTACCAAGCTATCCATCCGCGCCATTGAACGGGCCCGTGCCGACATCCGCGACGTGCAGTTCGCGGTGCTGCTATCCCCTTTGACGTGCTTTCACATTGTATTTACAATGTGAAACGTGGAGTTCGTTTGGGACGCCAGGAACATCGAGCATCTGAAGCGGCACAAGATCACTCCTCAGGAAGCGGAGGAGACCATCCTGCTCGATTGTCTGGAGTCAGATCTTCAACAGCACGCCGGTGAAGAGCGGGTGCTGTGTTTCGGCCGCACAGCCCAGGGGCGGCTACTAACGATCATTTATACGATGCGTGGCGAGGCTGTCCGCGTGGTCACCGGCTATCCGATGACGAGGAGCCAGCAGCGCCTCTACTTCCGGAGGAAATAACCGATGCCCAAGAAGCCGATCACGATTCCGAGATTTCGCAATGCCGAGCAAGAGGCCAACTGGTGGGAGAGCCGTGACGGCAAGCGCGTAGCAACAGAACTGATGAAACATGCGATCGGCACCGGCCAGGTCCGGCGGCGGAAGGTTGCTCTCAAAACGGTAACCATGCGCCTGCCGGAACCCGATATCGAAGCGGCCAAGGACCTCGCGTTCCGTAAAGGAGTCCCATACCAGACCTACATCAAGATGCTGCTGCACGAAGCCATCGAGAACGAGCGCCGTTCCACATAGCCGCGAGCACGAGTGGAAATCCTCCTGGCCGGTGGCCTATTGCTCCACCCGCATATTGCGCTCGGCTTCAATCAACCGAAGCACAATGATGCTACGCGATCCACCAGGATTTAGCGCATGTGCAGCTCGGTTGTACGCGTTGACCGCATCAGCCTTCTTGTGGGCAGCTTCGACCCAGGCCTTTATCAACTCCGCTCGCTCAGGACATGCCCTCGACGCCACCAGGCTCTTGGTTGCTGCCGCGGCGGCTTTCCGCGCGGCGACAACGTCGGCGTGCAGTTCGTCAATTGATTTGTGCATCGATTCTCCTTACCGGTGGAAGAGTTTTTTGCCACGGTGGCAAAAAAACCGACTACATGAATCACGGCAGTCCACACACCGTCGGCGCGGAAGGCGAACTGGGGTAGAAAAAGATTCCACCCCTTCGAAGCGTTCACCGGCCCCACTACCAGCGGCCCCATCCCCGCGCCGCCATCCGCTGTTCCCACCATATGTTGAAGCCTCGTCGGCGCGGACGCTGTTGTGCCTGTTCGCGTTGCGGCTTGCCGACCTCGAGCAGTGCGGCCCGCGCACGCGAACGGCGGATGCCGGCGGCGGCGGGAGAGAGATAACTGATGATGGCGTCAAGCCACTGCACTGCTCTCATACGCGACGCCCTCCTTCTGGTTGTTGCCGGTAGGCGCGACCGGCGCAGTCAGCACATGGCGGGCGAGCTGGTCCCGCGCCGAATCAAGAATTGATGTTGCTTCCTGGCCGCTCAACATCAGCCTGGTGCGCAAGGCTTCGGCAACCTTGTGAATCGGATAAAGCTCGGCGCGGACCAACTGCTCGGCGCGCTGGCGCAGCCGGGGCAGATCACGCTGGAGCTCACCAATATCCGGAACGTCTCGGCGATCAGGTCGGTCGGCACCGTTGTCACTCGCGAAGCGGCACCGGCCCAGACTGCATTCGTCCACGACGATGGACACCTCCTCCAGCCGGAGGCCGAGTGCGGTGCCAACGGCGGCGCGCGCGGATTCGCGTAACGCGACGCCCCATGTGCGATAGCGGTCGGCGCGGTTGCCGCCCGTCATCATTGCGGTTGCGACCGAGCCGGCCAGCGCGCCCATAACGTGGATCTCACCGTGTGTACTGGCGCGATAGGCTGCGATGAGGTCGAGCAGTTCGTCTTCGCGCATGCCTCCTTTCAGCAATACTTCGATCTCCTCGCGCGTCACCTCCGAGAATTCGAAGAGACCCGAAGCGACCGCCTGGATCTGCTCCCAGTGGTCGTCAACAAGTTGGCGGGTGATGGAACGTAGTTCATGCACCCACTGGAGCATCCCCCGCCAACTGATCTTGTCGGCCAGCAGGAGCGCGTATCGGGCCACCCGCTGCCGGTCCGTTTGACTCTCTTCCGGCCATTTGGGCTTGGCGTCCGCCGGCAGAGGATTCTCTGGCCTCTGAAACGAATACCACGCATAGCCTCGGAGATGGCCGTTGCGGCCCACCTTGAGATGTGGTTGCCTGATGATGCTCGCGCTCAACGGAAACAGATCGAGCGCCGCCGCGATCACAATATGTGCCGCCTCATGGTGCGCTATTCGCTCGCGGCTTCCAAGGTGGGCCACTTTGCTTTCGGCAATCCTGCCGGCCGCAATCGCGATTGCGTCATTGCGCATCCGCGACCGAAGATCGTCCCCGGTCACGCGGCGGCGCTCCGGTCGCCGATGCCCGAGGCTTCTTCCAGCGTGATCCGGTCAACCTCGGCCTCCACCTTCGCCGCCTCGGCAAACAACGACTCGATCTCCTCCCGCAAACGACGACTCCGCGGTGTCTGATATCTGCCGTTTGATGGATCCGGCGAAACGTCCGACGGTCCCAGCCACTCTTCGGGCGGTCGCCGAAAATTCGGAAGGCTGTACCAATCTCCGCAGCGCTGCGAGCTCAGAATCGAATGGTCGTAATCAACCCCCTCGAGTTCGGCGAGCTTGCGTAACAGCGCGCCGGTCTCGCTGTTCAGCGTGTCGAGTTCGGCCTTCTTCTCTTCGGCCTGGCGCCGGATCTGACCGGCCCGACCGCGTACCTTCGCACGCGTCGCCTCCAATCGGCGGTCACGCGCGGCGATGATCGCACGGTTGATCGCCTCGACCTGAACGCGAAGGCGAGTCAGATCGGTGAGGCTTGCCTCGCCATCGCCGTCGAGATACTCCTGGCCGATTCGCTGCTCGAGCGCCGCGATTTCCTGCGCCTTCGCCTGGCGCTCGGCGACGAGTTCCTGCTCGCGTTCGAGCAAGCGGTTGATCTCCGCATCCGCGTCCTCTGGGGAACGCCGAAAAATCTGTGGTAATAGCTGCATCGAATTTCTCCTTTCAAACTGTCGTTAGAATCCTGACCTCGAACACCCGCGCCGCCTCTTTGCCCGACTCTGCCGCAATGATTTTCTGCGCCAGAAACCCGCGTTCCCATTGCACGGATTCGATCCTCTTCAGAAGCTCGCGCTTCTCGGCATGAAGACAGCGCCGCTTCTCTTCCATCTCGCCAGGGTCGGCCTCATGTTCATCGATCTCGGCACGAGTTGCAGCCAACCGCCTTTGCAGTTCAGCCTCAACCAGCGCCGCCCGTCGAGCATTCACTCGTAAAACCTCCACGTCGGAATCTGACATTCGGTGTTCTCCTTTCCAAAAATCGGGGCGGCCTCGGCCGCCCCATGAGGTGCAGCGATTCAACCTTCACGGATTGAATTTCGGGCTTGCGCCCGCTTTAGGCTTACGCCCAAAGATCGATTGCGATGGTGAAGGGGTCAGTTAGTAACCGACCCCTTGCGAGCCGCAGGCGGCGTTCAGCAGATGCGTGCGGATCTCACTCCTGGAGCCGAGCAAGATGCGCTGCCAGTAGCCGCCCATGAAGCTGTGGATCAGGATTTCAGTCGCGCTCTCTCCTGCTCATCCAGCCAAGCTGCAAACGACTTACCGCTCTTGGTTCGATTGCAAGAACCGCAGGAGATGTGAAGGTTTCGCGCATGCAACAGCGCCCAATCCTGAGCGTGGCACGGAGGTTCTATGTGCTCGATCTGAATGTCCCGTTCGTTCACGAACGGATGACCACAGCACGGGCAACGCCCCTGGGGGCCCATCAGTGCACGCATCGTGGAGACCAGTGCCCGGTAGTTCATTTGCACCATGAAGAACTCGGTGGTAGTTCCCGCCTTGCGCGCCGCTTGCGCTGCTAGATTCCTTATGATCGCCAGCGGACGGTCGGCACCGAGAGTGGTGCTTCCACAATCCGCATTGCCTCCATACTTCCGGAACATCTGTCACCTCCAGTGATTCAAACGAGATCAGCGGTTTCCGCTTGCCTTCTGGCACGGCCTGAGTGATGAATCGTCATGCGAATCAACCGCACCGAAAGGACAAGCATGAACACCGATACCAAGACCGCCGCCGCCGCGGAACCGGCGGCCACCAACGCGCCGTCGAAGGCCTCCTCGACGCAGAAGGCCAGCCAGAAGAAGCGCGCGCCCAAGGCCAAGAAGAGCGCCAAGAAAGGCGCCCACACGAAGGAAGCCAAGCCGAAGAAGCAGGCGATGGCCACCAGCAGGAACGAATCCAAGGCCGCCACCGCATCGCGCCCGGATAGCAAAAAGAGCGCTGTTATTGCGCTTCTCTCGCGCAAGGGCGGCGCAACGCTGGCTGAGATTATGAAACAGACGAATTGGCAGGCGCATTCGGTTCGCGGATTCGTCAGTGGCCAACTGACCAAGCGGATGGGCCTGACGGTCCGGTCCGCCAAGAACGAGGCGGGCGAACGCGTATACCACGTCGTCGCCAAGTAGACACGTCCTTCCGAATTCCAACGACGCCGCCGGCCCACGCTGGCGGCGTTTTGCATTTCCTAGGCCGTCGTGACGCACGAAGGAGCGAACGTGCGGGGAGACGGCCACCCCGGGGGGAAGAGGAGGCCCCGGCCCCATGGCGCGAGTCCCCACGGTGGGGACTCGATAGAGTGGAAACGGCTTTATGCCGCCGGACCAGTTAATCCATCGGCGTAGTCATTCAATCCCTTTCGAATCTCGCCGACCATGATCGTGTGGACCCTGGTCATGTCAATCGCGTTGGCCTGCTCGACCGGCACACCCGCGGCGATCATGATCTCCCGAACTTCTGCCGCGATTGCGGCACAGACCCGATCGGCGATGTTCAACATCGAGTCGCGACGCAATCTGTCGATCTGGAATTGCGCGATCCGCGCCTCATCCGTCGAAATCACGCTGCCGACGAGCTTCTCGTATTCAATTTTTGAAATTCTGGCAAGGTAATGCTCTCTTACTGCTCTTGCTTTTGTGTACTGCGAAAAATCGAAGCCATCGTCGTCTCCCACATCCCCCTGGCGGTGCCGATTGACCCCTCGCACGTGAATCTGCCTGGTATTGCGGGCCCACTCCTCGTCGGCGACGTCCGGATCGATCCGGCCATCCGGCAGGGTGCTGATGCGGCTCTCGGCAATCGCGCGCTGGATCGCGCTACGAGCGCAGTTTCGATGCTCGGCGTACTGCCTTTGACTCATCGTCGCCATATTCCCTCCGCAATAGACACAGCCTGGCGATGCTCCACCGTGATCCGCATTTCCAGCTCACTCGCGAGGAGGAGCAGCGCACTCTGCATCAGCGGAAATTCGAATAACCGGTGGGCGCCAGAGAGTGCGTTCGTGGCGAGTTGTTCTTGCTTCTCCAGCGGCTCGTCACCCATGCCAGCGATCTTCATCATGTGCTCATAATCGGACGTCTCTTCGAAGCGCTCGTACCGGGCATCCAAACCTGGTACCCGTGCGGCGAATCCTCGGTGCTCAACGGCGGCGAAACCCGCCGCAATGACGACGCACAATTTCGCAGCGAGCTCGGCAGGCGTTTGACCGGCGTGAGGAATCCATGAGTCCGGTATCAGCCGAAGATGACCAGACACCATCCCCATGCTGGGGCGAATGGTCACCACGTCGAACGGAATCCGGTACCAAAGCGCAACAACGGCATGACCACTCTCGTGGACGGCAGTCGGCCACCTACTCGGCACGCGCCGCCACGTCCGCCGAAACCGCCGCGCTGGCATGAAGTCGAACAGCGCTGGTTGTTCGAGGCGCTCTCGAATCTCCATGATCCTCCTATGGTGGCCACGGCCACTTCTTTTTTTCCCTGGGGCTATCGCGGTTGTGCGGCAATCCACCTCGCCGCCGGACCGGTCGTTCCGGGGAACCAAGCGGCCACCGACGCCAGCCTACGTCCCAACGCGTGCCTCAATGTCGGGTTTCCTGTCGGGTTTGTCGGGTCGATGTCAGGTGCAAAATGAAAACCCGACATCCGCAACTCGTACTGCTGCTTGGGCTTCCTCTTAAAATGTCGGGTTTGTCGGGTTTTCTTTAGAGTAGAGAGGTCCTGGGGAATTTTCGTGCCTCCCCCACCATTGACTGTCACCTCCGTATATTTCCCTGGGGGGTGGTATCACCATTTTCACCCGACATTCCCGACATTTCCCCCGGAAGCTATTGAACCGCAATTACTTCCGCTTGTCGGGTAGCAAAAAAAACCCGACTACGACCCGACATCCGAGCCCGAAAACCCGACAATCGCGGTGGAGACGTGCAGTACGGACGCCTGCTGCCGCTGTATCGTCTTGCGAACCGTCAGCACCTCCCTGCTCTCGTCCACGCTCTTCAAGAGTCCCTTCTCCCTCATCCGTTTTCGCAATGTTGTTTCGCCCACCACCAGCGGCTCGCCGGTCTTCCGGCCGAGTTCCTGCGCAACTGCGTAGCTTGCAACCGGCTCGAGGTACAGATCGGCGCCATCGACCCACCCGATGCACCGACCTTTCGGGATCGACCGCTGCTTGTCGCCCGAGCCGACGACCGACCAGCCCCACACTTCCGGATCGTCCGGCGGGTTCCCGTAGGTAGTTGCGATATGCGCCTCCCCAGACAGGATGGCGGCACGAAGAAGCTCGATGAATCGTGCGGCCGGCTCACTGGATGTCTGTTGAATCCGCTGCGCGCGGGCAACCTCGTTCATTGCTTGCCAACATCTGCTTGAGTAGGTCTCCCTCTGCTCGGTCGTGATCGCACCTACCTCCACCGCGAATACGAGGAAGAACTCGAACCCGGCGCAAAGGTCGGCCACGATACCGGGAGTTCGCGCGTGAGCCTTCGTGGCTTGCGTGCGGGCATCCTCGACGCACTTCTGGAAATCAGACTGCGTCGTTTCATAGCTGCTGGCGAGCCACCGGATGAACCCGCCCATGGCTCGCGTAAACATACCGGAGGCGGCTGATCGTTGGCACTCAGTCAGAATGTCAGTACGCACGTCGCCGGGGGCTACCTCGACGATGAAGGTGCGGCCGCGGATGCTCTGCCCACGCGGAAGATCTTCGCCGGTCGCTACGACCAAGCCGCGGGGTGGCTTCTGCTCGCGCAACCTGGCGTCCGATGATAGGCGCCCGCGACCTTGATTGTTGCCGACTGCTCGTAGAAGGCGGTCCGCAGTAGAGTGGTACCGATTCACATCTTGAGCGCTCCCGTGCGGAGCGAAGTCATCGACGACGACTACGGCATCCTTCGCCGCGAACGCCAGCATCTCCAGCGCATTGCCGGTCGAAGCAAAGTTACCGGGGAGATGCCGCGCGTTCATTGTCGCTCCATAGTGCTGCTGTGCGAGCGCCGCCAATTCACTCTTGAACACACCGGTTGGTCCAACAAGCCAAACGGAGAAATCGCATGCCCGGATGCACGCGCGGTAGGTTGCGCCAAGCAACGAATGGCTGATGCGGTCGGAAGCAACATCGAGCAAACGCAAGCTGGCGCGGATGGCGTTGATCAGTGCCTGGTTCGAATCCGGCAGAGTGAGGTTGTAGTTGGCCAGCGCGCCCGACAACCGCACATCCACATCCTGAACGCAGCCGCCTTTACCTATCGCACCGCCGCCGTGCAGATACAGATCTCGTCCTTCGATCGTGCGCCAACCAGTATGGGTGTAAATACGGCATTCGCGGATATCACTGGATAGAGTTTGGATCGCCGTCCGCGCCCATTCTCTTTGGTTAGGATAGACGATCGCTCGTGGTCCAATGCATTCGATGGCCCAGTCCATCGACGAGAACCGGTTCGCCGGCACGATGACTGAGTACTCCTGACGGTATAGCTTTCCCTCAATCGCGAAGGATCGCCGAATTTCGACGCCGTCGTCCTCGCCGACATTCGACGTGATCCTGGCGGTGAAGTTCGTTAGTAAAACGACCTCCTCGGATGATCCATCTTTCCCGGCCTTCACGCGGATGATGCCGGAGTCTCTTTCTTGATAAGGACCGTGATTCACGCTGCGAGAAGGCTTCTCAAAGCCCAGCCATTCAGCGAGCAGGTCCACGACTTCGCCGCCCACGGCTTCGATGACGTGTGGCCACCCGGTGAAGTCCTCGCCGCTTTCCTTCCTTTTGTAGGTGGATTCGACCTCGCCGTCCGACCGGTTCATCGCCGTGCGGTCCGGATCGGCCAGCGAATGGTAGATTGCCTTGCAAAAGAGCCTGGCCTCCTCCTGGTTCCAGCCGGCCCGCGCCAGCCCTCCGGCAAGCGCGAGCATCGTGTTGTGACGACCGCTACCGCGTGCGGGCCAATGCCGGGCCAGGAGTGCCGCAGCAGCGGTCCGCGCAACCGCTGGAAGTAGCTCGTCCGCATCGATGTTCGCCGGCATCAATCCACAGCCAGGCGCGAACTCGATATCCTCGCCGGTCTTGTCGTGCCTCGAAGGCGGCACGATCGTCTGCAAGCCGGCGGAGCCATCCTGTTTTTGACACCGCAGTTCGACGATCATGGGCCTCTTGCCCTCGGCGTCCTTGATGTCGCGGTATTGGCGGCTCGGCAGCGGTGGGTCCATCCGGTAGAACCAGTGACTTCGCGGCTTAGATTTCCGGCCGAAGATCATGCCCGTATCCGGCAGGAAGAAGTCCGCAGCGCGCACAGCCTCATGCCAGTCAAGATCGACGTCAGTTGTGCCGTACTCGTCGCCCACCAGCACGCCGATGTTTTGAGGCCTGCCGTTGAAGTACTTGGGTATATCGTCCCGTCGCAAACGGAGGTTTTGCCATCCGTCGAACCCTGGGTTCTTCGAGCGGTCGGGTACAGGGATAGGATGAAATCCGGCGTCGATCAATTGCTCTGCCGGGTGTGGCACCGCCGCGCTCATTCCGTTAGCCCCATTCCCGCCAGGATGGCGGCGAAATCGCGGAGCGCGCCGCCGTGGACGCGGCCGTAACGGAGCAACGACTGGGCGTTAAGATCCCGCTGGTTCAGGTGGAACCAATACTCGTCGAAGCATCCATAGTCGAGTAGGAGATCGAGGAGTCTGACAGTAAGGGCTTCGGCCTCCGCTGGCGAAAGGCGCTCGCGCACTGCGCGCTTTTCTGGCAAACTGGAGATCGTAGAATCCAACTCGGGACCACCTTTCTCGCGCGCGCCGCCCATGCAAGGGACGGCGCGCTTCAGTTTTTGTCGGCCTGACTGGCCGTTCGGTGCCGCCGCTGGGTGGTGGTCAGGAGCGACATCCATTTCGAAAACTCCGGGCTCCGCTACATTACGTGCGCAGCAGTAATACCCGGCAACAACTCGGTCAACACGTCGCTGAGGCGTCGCGCTTCAGCGCGCTCGAGTGCGCCCAGCACAACATCTGCCTTGGATATCTCGTCGGCACGCGCGGTAGCGGCGGCTATCGCCGTTCGCGCGACAGTATCGACGAGGGCATCGTCCGCGACTCTCGCGAGCGGAATCGTTTTGCCGCCGCTTTCGCAAACGAGTACGACGTGAACCTTGCAGCGCATATCCTCTGCTCAAGACCTAGTACCCTCTTTTCGGAAATCGGGGACATTATTCATCAGGTTTTTTATGGGTCCGCAGGATGTCGCGGACAACCGGCATCTTGCGGCAGACGCCTCTCCACGCCGCTTGCATCTCTAGGCGTTCGGCGTCGGTGTCGCAAGTCGCCAGAACCTCAGATCGCGAGAGCCCAAGCGACCGCAACTCCAAGATCTGGGTCTCGATCTGGCTGAGACCTGCGGCTTGACCGACCGCGCTCCAATCCACGGTGAAACCGCGTGGAGCGTCCGGACGCACCCACACCCAATCCACGTTATCCATCGCCTGCGGCTCCTCGATGTCATCGTGGCGAGTGTGTGCCTTCCAGACACCGTTCCTACTGATCGAGATGTCCTGGCTGAGATAGTCGGTGGTGTCCGCTATCGTTCGGCCGCCGACCGGCGTTACCTGCAACTCCTCGCTTTTGTGGTCGGCCAGTTGTAGCCGCTTGGCCTTGCGCTTTGTGACCGAGGCGACCCATGCGTACGGGTGGTTCTTATCGCGCCATCCTCCCGCGTCAATAACCAGGCGTGCCGGAATGTAGTGCCAGACTTCCAGGCGCATCTCCTTGAGCACCCGCTCCCACCGCTCTTGAGCGTCCTCGAAATCCCGCTGGTAGACGGACTCGATCATCATGATCTGGTGCTCGCGGACTTCGGGCCACAGTGCGGGGCGGGGCTTCCGCTTGGTCGGTTTTGCCGCGCTCGTGGCCGGCGGCCCGGCGTGCGCGGGGTGCGGAGCCTGAGACGAGGAGCTCACGACGACCTCCGCAGTGCCTGAAGACGGACGATGATATGGAACAACATCGCGTCTCCCATCTCGCTCTCGGCGCTGAACCGCTGCTCCAGTTGACGGACAACGGATTTCACAACCAACTCAACGGTGGACGCGATCGAAACCGGCGGTTGTTGACGCAGGTGAGCCGCGGGGAACGGTACATGAATCGCCTCCGGGGCTGCATCTGGAGCTTTCGGCACTTCTGACGAGTCCTTAGCCGGGAGGCTGACTACTGCACGGATCACCGCGTTGGGGGACGTTTCCTTGCTGAAAGTGGCGACCACCTTAATGGGCTCAGCGGGCGGCTGCTCGCGCATGATTACAGTGGGGACGATCACGCGCGACTCATGCTCGGCAGGTGCGACCACAACGTTCGCGGGCGACGAACTCGGCGGCGCCGTTTCCGGCTTTGGGTCAACCGAACTTGTGGTTTTGGGCTGTGCCGTGCGGTCGGTGGACTTGCCAATCTTCGCCGTGTCGATGACACGGCCGTCCTTGCCGGATCTTAGCGTGGCCTCACTTGCACAATTTGTGCAAGTGGCCTCCTTGCGGTAGGCGAGCACGGTGTTCCGGTGGACGCCAACGTGGATCGCGATCTGCTCGTCGCTCAAGCCCGCCGACTTGGGATGCGTCAGAGCAGCCATGACCGCCCGCCGCTTGTCCTCGTTCGTCCGTCGCAGACCATGGGTCTGGTTTGCTGAGAAGCTGTACCAGCGCGCATCATCCAGCGTCCCTTGGCGAACCAAGCATTCGATCTCAATGATGCCGGCCTCTCGATAAGCATCCACCCTGTGGAAGCCGTCAGCCAACCAGTAACTGTTGCCATCAAAGAATACGACGACTGGCGGGAAGGTCGCGCCAGCCTTCATTTCATCCGCATATTCGTTCACGATACTGGGGTCAATCTCTGTGCGCGGCTGCGTCCCACCATCCCTACGAATCGCGTCAAGAGCTAGAGTGGCGGGCACTCCCGTCACCCGGGCAATTTCCTGGATCACGGCTTCTGGCGACCTGCCGGTTTTGCGAGCGGACTCGGCAATTGCACGTTCTGCTCTTCTCAGAGCATCCTCCGGTGTATCGCCCCTTCCAGTCCTGTGGCCGGATGCAATGTGAGACACCGTCCAAGGGAGCAAACAGCCGATCGTACCCGCGGTGCGGTGGATACCGAAACCCTCGACACCATAGAGAGTGACCAGCTTAACAACGGGAATGCTTCCAGGCGGTTTTCCCTCTTGCGGTACGAGGATTTTTGTCCCTCGCGGCGCCGCACTGACACGAGAGGGCGAGACGGCTTTCGCGCTGGTCGTTGGTTCGACCGGAGCAGTGGGCGTCTTTGCGCGTGCGGGACGTTGGGACTGCGGCGTGGTTGCGCGAGGCATGGCTACGCCACCAGGTCGCGGATCGCCGCCGCTGGGATTCTGATGCTTGAGCCGACGCGGACCGCAGGGAGCTTGCCCTGAGTGACGTAGCTGTAAATGGTCGCCGGAGGAATGCCGCAAAGATCACTGACTTCCCTCACACGCAGCATGACGCGGCGATCCAAGAGGTCGGGCGTCGCCGGATTCGGCTTGGATGGTCTTTTCATGCCCCAGTGTATCTATGCGGTACCTGCTTGTCGATAACTTCTATGGGCGACAAGACGCTAATACCGGTGTTGTGCGAGGCGAGGTAGTTAAATGGTTCGACTATTGCCGGTATTTTATGCTTGATCGGATCATTTCTATCCTCTACAATAGCGCATGAGTGCTATGCAGAAACAACCAAAGTCGTATATACGAATGGATGTCCCGCGTGCCGTCCGGCAATTGCGGGATCGACTCGGCAAGATCTCCCAGGCGCGGCTCGCCGAGATGATCGGATCCGACGTCAGCGTGATCACTATCTCGCGCTGGGAAAGAGGCGAGCTGATGCCCTACCCCAAGAACCGGCAAAGGCTCGCGGACATCGCCTTGTCGCATCAATGGGTGGACATCGCAGCGGCACTTGTGGACGTCCCGTTCGAGGAGTGGATGGAGGTATTCCAGGCCAACCTTCCGCTGCGCTACCGCGACTGGATCGTGCTGACGATGTGCAGCGCCGATGGCGACCTGTTCTCGCCGGAGGATCCGGACAGCCCAACGGACGCCGAGCTCGAGGTTGTCCGAAAGTATGAGGAGATGATGCAGGCGGCGAACGAACTTCTGAATCACCTTGCCGACTTGCGCAACGCCGGCACCTCGTTCATCGTGCCGCCGCCTAACGAGCATTTCCGCGCGCTCTGGTTTGACCGTTTGGAGGAGAGGAGAAAGCACCATGGCCAAGAAGCCAAAAGCAAGGGCTGACGGAGAGGGCAGCCTTTTCCAGCGCAAGGATGGAGCATGGGTCGCACAGGTAGCCGCCCAGAATCCAGATGGTTCCCGCAAGATCCTTCAGCGCGTACGGCAGACGCAGGGAGACGCTCGCCGCGCACTCACGGACCTCAAGAGCAAGCAGGACTCCCACCGCCTCGTGGTCACGGGCAAGGCCACCGTCCGCGACTGGCTGAACACATGGTTGGACGAGTTCATCAAGCCGAACCGGGCGCCGCGCACCTACGTGAGCTACCACAGCGTGCTGAAGCTCCACCTGCCGGACAAGATCGGCAAGATGCCTCTGGCGCGGTTGGCTCCGGAAGACGTGCAGCGCCAGTTGAACTATGTCGCCAGCACGGAGGAGCACGGCCGCACCGCCGATTTGCTGCGCGCGGTGCTCAGGTCGGCATTCAACAAGGCCGTGAAGCTCAGGCGCATGGATATGAACCCGGTGCTCGGCACCGATCCGGTGCACTACACTCCTCAGGACACGGCAACCCTCACCGCCGATGAAGCTATCCGGTTCCTCGAGGCCGCGGAGCACGACAGACTCGGCGCCCTGTTCATCATCGCGTTGTCACTCGGACTGCGGAAAGGCGTGGCCATCGGATTGAAGCCCGAGGACGTCGATCTGGACTGCCGCATGATCCACGTGAGGCGGTCGCTCCAGTGGGTGAAGTTGCCAAACGAGAAGCAGGGCCACTGGAATGAGAGGCCACCGAAACGGAACTCGAAGCGCAGCCTGCCAATGACCGAAAGCATCTACCGCGCGGTCGATCACCACGTCGCACGCCGGGAGGAGGACGCCGCGAAAGTGAAGGCATGGAAGGACTGCGGATACTTCTTCACCAGCGTGACCGGCGCGCCTCTGCACGAACGAAACGTCAGCGAAGCCTTTTACGCGCTCTGCGAACGAGCGAAGGTCCCGGCGATCCGGTTCCACGACACGCGCCACAGTTGCGGCACGTTGCTCCACGTGCAGGGCGCCGATCCGTTCATCATCCAGACGGTGCTCGGCCACTCGCAGTTGTCCACCACGCGCCGCTACACCCATGTGCCGGTCGAGGTGACGAAGGCGGCGGTCACGGGGCTGGAGTCCTTGTTCGAGGTAACGCGCGAGAAGCGGAAAGCGGAAGAGGAAAAGCAGCGTGCAGCCGCAGAGCAGGTTCCCACGAAGCAGGTCCCCACACAGCAGGTCCAGTGATCGAATCTGATCGGCGCGGTTGCCCCAAGTCGGCCGCGCCGGTCGCTCCTTCGTATCCTTCACGAATGCTCGCAGGACCCGCCGCGGTTTTGGCTGGTGACTTGACCCGTGACTTGACCCCCCAGCATGCCGCAAAGCAGCGCCTCAGAAGTCTTTTGTTTTTAGAACGTTATGGAGCCACCCGCCGGGATTGAACCGGCGACCTGCTGATTACGAATCAGCCGCTCTACCAGCTGAGCTAGGGTGGCCCGCTTCCACATTCTACCACCGGGGTTCCCGGTTTCTCAATAACACCATCCAGAACCGCCTTTGCGCAAGTATATGAAGGGCCAGAACATCGGGGGCACCTTCTGAAGGCCTCCCCGTCTGGGCCGTTCTGACCCGAGTAGCGCGGGTTTAGAACGGGCCAGCCACCGGGAGCGGACCCCAGGGCTGGCCCGGTTCCTGCCTCGGCTCCGTTGAGGGAGGAGCCTATCCGACTGTCGCGCTGCGGCGCTCGTGGGTCGAGCTTGGCACCGCCTCACACCTGCCGCCCTGTCCGATTGCCTGCTCGCGGATCACATCAGGGATTCGGAAGAGGGACGGTTCCGCCAGGGCGAGTTCCGCGAGCCTTGCACCGAGGCGGCACAGCCCGTCGTGGTACTCAGCCGAGAGATGGTCGCCGCTGAAGTGATGCCCCAGTTCGTGGATTAGCAGGCGGTTAATCTCCGACAGGGACTCAGCACGGAACCATTTGTAGCCCAACCGCCTGAAGTTCAGGGTCAGATCGCCTTCTCCGTACGCTGCAAGGTAAGGCCACCCCGGATCATCGGAGATGCGAACAGCAACGTCAGCGCCGACGAGCATCGGACCGAGCCGTCGGATGTAAGCGACGACAGCCTTGATCTCCGGTGTCCACCGCTCCTCGGGCAACACTTTCAACGGTTCTCCATCCGGACTGAACGGCTTCGGACTCGGCGTGACCTGTCCGGCAGGGAGGATTGCATTGGTCCGCTTTACGGCCTCCCACTCGGGCCTTGACAGATTACCGCCGTGGACGACGGTGTAACCACGGGAGACCGCGAGCTTGTTTGCCTCGGGGTCCGACGGATCATACGCCACCCGCTTTTCTCCGAAGCGCAACTCGACAAGGCGCTGGATAGCACTACCGCCGAGCTTGTCCCCGTGCCGTTGCACTGCGTCCCTGACCCACGTCGAGGTCGCATCATCGACCGTCAACTTGCGCTGCATGTTCTCGATCACGATGGACCGAACGAGCGATAGATAGGTCGGCGGGACGTTGTCGCGGTCGACGGTGAGCGGGACCTTCTGCATTACATTGACGTGCCAGCGGTCGCCCGTTGGGATCACCGGGATTCCCATCTCGTAGAGCATTGCGGTTTCGCCGTCCTCCGGCTCGTGCAGTTCGATGGTGGTGCTGCGGCTGGTTCGCCGAAGGAAACCCTCGGAGTCGGCCTGCTCAGTAGGCAAGGTGGCGACCGCCGTCGCGAGAGGCTTTCGCGCTCCGATCTTCACCCCGTTGAAATGAGTCGTGATATTCGATGGCGGTATGAGCTGGTGAATCGCCTTCTCGCAGTGATCGATCTCCTCCTGCGTCATCCGAAGCGTGCCGCTGAAGACGGAACCCTGAGCACGTTTGATGCGCCTGTGACGACGGCCCGCGCAGTCGAACTGGATCGTGCCACGGGTCGAAGAGATTTCCGCCTCGTCGCACAACGCCAGTACGAGCTTCTCCCGCAGGTTGAACCGCCCACGCTTTCCCGCATCAGCCTTCTTTTCGCTCTCCGCAAACAGCGTGAAGGCGTGGGAAAGGTCCGCAAATCCGTTGGGGTTGTCATCCTCCACCGTCAGCCGCGCCATCCGAGAGCCGTGAACCCTCGCCAGGGAAACGTCGACTCTCGTCGTGTCCTCATCCCAGGCATTTTGAACCAGTTCATGTATGATGAACTCCTTGCCACGGCGGGCAAGGAGTTTGGCGAGGCCCGCCTTGTCAACATCAAACCACTGCATCGTCTACCTCCTTCCAGGTCCGCTCCGCAGGCTCGCGTCTTTCACACACAGCCCACCCCCAAGATTTCCCAGCCCTCGCGCCACTTCAGCCCATCGACAGTCTGCTGCGCCGCCGCCTCCTTGCTCGCTGCCATCACCACTTCATGGCCGTACGTGCCATCGGCCAGCTTGTAATAAACCGTGTAGTTATCGAAATGCACCTTCGGGGAGGTGTTGCGGGGAGTAGCTTGAACCCAGAACTCGTCGTCCAAGCCCCAGCCTTCTCCTAATTGCACACCAATCACCACGTCGTCGATAACCAATCTCGTTACCTCGTGAGCGGGCATTTCCCGGTGTGCCTCATTCATAGCGGCGGTGACTTGAGCCACGGCTTCTTCAACGGAATCTGCCGAGACCACGGTCTCCAGCTCATAAGGCTCATTAATGTGAATGACGATGTCGTATTCCACTAGTTCACCCCCGTCGCTGTCACGTCCGCTACTTCGAAACTGTCGGAGACGTAGTCGTCGTATTTGACGGGTGTTTCCTCGCCGTCGATAATCAGCTGGCGGACGTCGTTGGCCGTCTCTTTCTCCGTTGCCATCTCCATGGCGGCACGGACTTTTCTCTCGGCATCTTCTTGGCAATCCGCGTGGACGTAGGTCTTCACGCTGTCGGTGCGCGTGACCGTCATATGGACTTCGAATTCCATCTGCTACTCCCTAGGCAGGCCCCTGAATTCGGCCATCTGGCCTGAGCCTGTCACCCCCAGGATCACCGCGAAACGCAACTAGCACCCGCGATTTGGCGGAATCTGCATTGCCGTAACGTGCCGGGAAATAGTAAGGGCCAGCCGGGATCGAGATAGCTCCCAAGCTGGCCCATCACTTCTGATCAATGTCTCGAATTCGTCCACAACTGCGGCCCCTAGTTCGCGGTGCCTCCATCCCGCCCAAGATTCTCGCAGTGCTTATGGTATTCCTGCAGCAAGGTCTGGAAGACCCTCCGCCCAAACTCTTCCTTTTCGGGTTCAGTCAGCTTTTCTGGATTGCCACCAACTTCAATGTGAAAGTGCTGTGTCCAGATCGGTTTTACCTCGGGATGAAGCGAGGCGAATTCACACGGGAGGACTGCCACCAGAATGGTGAACCACTTCCAATCAGTAGACTCCATCACTTCCGCCCTCCTCGGAGGGAACGTCGAATTTGAAGTTGCGAAACTGCGCTTCAAAATCCTCCGGGGTGCTGCCTTCCGGGAGGCAGAGCATCATGTCGTGCCGCAATTCGGCGATGGCCTCCTCTCCCGTCGCGGCGTCGACCGTGACTGTACGACGACCACCAGTGACCTTGTCGTAGTGGACCATGAGTTGCGGCATCACTTGGCCTCCAGAAGCGTTCCGCTATCGACCCCTGTAGGGGTTTCTTCGCCAGTGAGATCCACTATCCCCACGATGCGTGCGGTCGGGCTGGCCACTCCACTACAGGTTTGGCAAGCACACGGAACGATTTCCACCCCCAACTCCTCGAACGCTTTTCGCTGCGCTTCGTTCTCATCTGCGGCGGCAACTACGAGTTTGTAGCGGGTGCCGTCTCTTCGATCTTCGGCCAGGACGCTATAGACCGTCGACCCTTCTGCGACATTTTCCACACCCTCAATCCGGAAGCTCCGCTGGTGCTCTTGCCGGACCAGTTCCTTTGCCGTTTCCGGACTCGCGGCATTAATCATGACGCCGCAGGTGTTGCCGTCGGATCTATAGCGAACGATGTACTGCCTCTCTTCCATATATCTACTCCCGCAGACTGCTGAATTTGGCCATCCGGCCTGAGCCTGCCATCCCCAGGATCACTGCGAAACGCATTCAGGTCGAACGATTTGGCGGAAGCTGCAAAGCTGCGAGTGCCCGTCAACAAAACGGACCAGCCGGGATTGAGATCGTTCCCGAGTTGGCCCTCGTAATCAACACGCCTGTACGGTCATATGAGCCTTCGCGGGGCGGAACAGCCGACCATGATGCTGTTACCGATCCGTCCAAAAAGAGAAGATGCCATTCTCCAGGGCGGCAACCTGTCGGTGAGCGTGATCCAAGCGCTCCTCTGCCTCGTCCCTGGACAAGCCGCCTTGGACGAGGTGATCTTCAGCCCTGGCACGCGCCAGTTCCGGGGTCTTGGCATCCAGCACGACGAGGCGGCAAGTTTTGGTTGTGCCGCGCATGCTCCAGATGATGGCGTCCGGCGCGAGTTGGATCTCATCAGCATCGCGTTCGGCCATCACTCCACCTCCGCGCTTGTCATTTCGGTGCTGGAAATCATCATTTCGACCTGTACGTCTTCCATCACAACAACACCTCCTCACAATCGCCTTCGGACACATACAGGATCTCGCCGTCGATGTGTTCCTCCGCGAGCACCTGTTCCACCCAAGCCTTCGCCTCCTCCGGCGTGTCGGCGTTGACGCACATGTGGGAATAGGATTCGCCGTCGCAATATCGGAAGTACACCGTGTAGGCTAGGTTCCCGTTGCGCGTCCACAGGTCTTTCCCTTCGACGCCCCAATTCGCTTTAACGGTCTTTCGCCTCAGCCGCGAATCGAATTCCGGTTCGGTCACCTCCAGTGCGCCGGTGACGGCGAATTCCTGGCGAACGAACTTCGTAGAGCGTATTCTCACCTCCTCGCCGTGGGCCAGTTCGTTATGGTTGCTGAGGGTGTAGGAAACCTCCCTGGTGCCGACGGGACGGTCCTTGAAGAACTGCACGGCGGATGCAATGTCAGCAGCGTCAACCGTCACCTCCAACGGAATGCAGCGGACTTCGAGTGAAACCTTGTATTTCGGCATTAGTCCTGCTCCTCCGCCTGCAAGCGCGCAAGGTCAACGAGGGTGGCCTCCTGGGTGGCTGCCAGCTTGTTTGTGGCGGGTTTCAGCGCCGCAAGGGTGAACGTGTCCTGCCACATCGTCCGCTGCAGCGGTACAGATTCGCCATCGATAGGCAATTCCACAAGTTGGCAAAGGGGCGTGGCCCGCTTCTCGAACAACGCTTGTCTAACCTTCTGCATTGCTTCCTGCTCGGATTCGGCGGCGACATCCACCCACAGGGAGTCGCGCCTTTCCGTTTCGATCTCAACACTAAACATCGGTTTACCTTTCTGGTCAGTTCGGCGGCGATGATGATCTGAACACCTACTGCCCTGTTCCCAGGAGACACTGGAAAATAGGCCGTGTACCGGAATTTGGCGGAATGTGTACGCGCTCCGGTGAGTACATGGCGTTCCGGTTGGAGAACGCCGATTGGCGGCACCCAAACGAATGGGCCAGCGCGGAGGTTACCCCGGCTGGCCCTTGAAAGGAACCCACAGGCGTCCGACTACTCGTTGATCGCCTGTACTTCTTCCACCTCCAGAATCGAGGCTTCCATGTGGTCGAAGCCCGCAGCATAGCCGACGCACGCTGCGAACGCTTTCTGCTTGGCATCATCCTGGGCGGACGCCACAACAACGTGACTGGCGCGGAAGCCCTCTTTGTTTCCGGCCAGTTTAACCTCCGTCATCACGCGGTAGACGGGACCAGTGACTTCCTCCACCTCGTGGATTTCCACGGGCATGTCATCTTGCGAGGCGGGGTCATAGTTCTTACCGAGATCCTGCCAGACCAACTCTTCGGCCTGGGCAGGATCGTCGGCCATGACGACGAAGCCATCCACCTCACCGTCGAGATCAAAGCGAACAAGATATTTCCGTTTTTCCATATCGAACAACCAGCCCTTTCTGCTGGGGGGGGGCCAGCCGTGATTTATCGGCGGGCTGGTCCGTGGCTCATTTGCTGGTCACCTCCTGGCTTCCGATGCGCTCAGCGCCAATTTCTTCTTTTTTACGGCGGCATTCCCAGTCGCGTTGCGGTGGCGGTAATTCATCGATTACCTCAATGGCCTCCTCGTACATGCGAATGGTGACATCGCCTTGGATGACGCCACCGCGAGCCACCACATCTCGATAGCGGGCGATGGCGTCCTGCGCGTCGTAACCACAGACCAAAATCTCGAACACATCAGTCGGCGTACAAACGACCTCACCGATGCGGTAGTACCTCCACAGTTTCATCAGCGCTCCTCAAGCGGACCCTGAATTGGTCCTTGGACCCTGGCCCGGTACGACCATGCTCCCCTACGCCGACCATCTAATCGATGAATTTGGCGGATCTTGCAGAGGCGACGGCGAGGCGAATTGCTTGGCTAGGGTTGTTTGAGTGTTTGGCTAATATCTTCCCGACCGACCCCACCCCAACAAGAAAGAGAAAAGCCACCGCCTCCACGGTGGTAGAGCCTTCACCGTGGCAGACTAAGTGGCAACTTCTCAGGAGTTTGAAACTTGCTTTACCTCGCCTTCTGCCAGGACTCGACGAGTTTGCGATATTCCGGCCCGCGCATAACGAAGCCGATTTCGCGGTGGCGGAGGATCAGTTCGGTGGGCACGGCGTCGGCGGGCAACTCCCCCCGCATCACCTTGCGGAGGATCGCCTTGGCCTTGCCGTCGTGCCCGATGATGAAATGCTTCTTCGGGTTCGGCAGCGTCTTACCGCAGCCGCATGCGCATTTCGGGTTCTCGGCGAACCGTCTCATCGCGAGCGCGGCCTCGGTGTCCACGGCGGGCACCTCCTTCGCGGTGGCCGTCTCACCCTCCGGCTGTGCCGTCTGGCTGGCTTCCGGTTCGGCGGCGATCCCGGCCACGCCCGCCTCCTGGACCCGCTCCGCGACTTCCACGCCGCCCGTCCCGGTCTCAACCCCGGCGGTCGCCGCGCCTCCCGGCGTCCCGGCGTCCGCCTGGGCCGTCTCCACGGCGTTGGGGTCGTCTTGCGCGCCGTCCGGCCCCAGCTGGGCCTCTTCCGCCGTCTCCGGCCCCTGGTGCCCGACGACTTCCTCAGTCCCGTTTTGGGCGTCTTTTGCCCCAATCGTCTCACGGCGCGTCTGAGCGTCCTTGGCGGGGAGTTTCTTCTGTCTGCCTCGCATGTTTCGATCCTTTCTTGGCCATTTGAATGGCGTGGGAAAAAGTAAACCTTACGGTGCGGCGCGGACGCAAGTATCCAGTTCATCGGGGTGAGCAGGGATATCGCAATCAGGGTTTCAGGAAACCAATGTCCGGGTATCGCTCTGGTGGGATGGCGTGTCGTTGAAATGCCTGGAGGACCCTGCTTCCCATGGCCCCCGAAAGTCGGCTTAGGTCCCGGAGTTTGATCCAGAACAGCCTTGCGGACCCTGCTTGGTCCGTGACTTTGAATCCCACACCGATTCGTTCGTCGCGAGCAAACATGGCGAATGGGCCATCTGGGAAGTCGAGGACATCTTCCAGGTACTCAGGGACGATGATCCTTGATGCCCATTCCTCTTCATCAACAATCAGGCGCTTCCGACCCTGGCGCTTTCGCGTGACGGCGGCAATGTCCTCATCACAGATCGGGTCGAGGCCCCACACGATGCCGATCTTGTGATGTCCAAGCCAGCCGAGTCGGAGCGGGCGGATGAGTTTCACGAAGTCAACGGTAAGGCCGCTGAGTTCGCTCAGCACCACTGCAATCGAGTCATGGCGAATTGCGAATAAGGTCTTGTGGCGCTCTTGACCGCTCTCATCCTTCCAGGTTCGATGAACATCCAGCACGCCAGAGTTCTTACCTGAGTGCAAGGTGTAGTGGTCGCCAGAGGACTTAACCAGCACGATCACCTTGTCCGCTAGAAACTCGACGACAAGATCATCGACCTCCAACCCTTTCGCGCCGTGAGGGAGAACTTGCTCCGCCCCATCCATACAGACATCCTCGCTTGTTTCTCGCCGCGAAGCCAACGGGCAGCGCAGGCAGGATCACTGCACCGAGGCATCTACCGCAGAGGGGTGTGTTTCTGGTGGAGTCACCCTCGCTGAGGAAGTACTCTGCTGCGCGACGACACCGGGGGCGAAGGCGCTGGCGACCCACAACAGGATTCTCTCGACCTCTGCGGTGATTGGCTCCCAGGGAAAGAGCGGGGCGCGATGCACGCCGCAACCATAGCATTTTACAACGCACACCTCTGTTCCTTCTATCGACAAAATATCGTCCGCCAATGGACACGACTCGCCGCCCTCGGGCAGTTCGTTCCGGCAGAGTTGGTATCCGGCGGTGCTGGTTAGGGCAAAGTTAGTGTGGAAGATTCTGAACGTGTCATTCACCTCTTCCATCAGAATTTGCGGCTGACTTTCAGCTTGCTGTTTCGTCATAGCGGTTTCCCATTAAAGATTCCGCCAGGGCGGTTGTGCAAGCTGCATCGGTTCAGTCCGACGTGCACCAGGACAACGCTCTCCTCCGTTCGATGCCGCGTCGGCGAGGCGGCTGGCGGCTGAGACCGCAGCGGTACAGTAGATCGTCTCCCCGTGCCAACAAGTGGGCAACGCTTGCGCACGCGCCGCGCACGACGCCACTGACGAACTGCGGCAGGGGGCACAGGGGCGGGCCAGTTCATTGGCGCGGCTTCGGGGCGGTCAGCTGCCCAGCGAGGACTCCGCGATTGTGTCCCACCACCGACAGGTGGTAGAAGTTATGTTTCGGATATTGCAGCCCCGAACTACACGTTATGGACAAACTGGCAATCGGCAAGGACGGCACCGGCGGGACGCTCGCTGGGACAGACCAACCTTCGGTGACATTTCTATCGGCAAAGACTGGTGCGGACTGGACGGACATTCAGCGCTCGGATGAGCCGACAAGTGCATTTGTGGCATTCGAGCGCGCCGTGCTCGATGTTCTCCTCTCGCCGAATCTGGTGGTTCTCTGTGGCCTCGGACCTTCAATGTGCTTGAAGGATGCCGCTGGCCTGTCCTACGCGCCCAGCATGGCCTCACTCTGGTCAGAAGCCTCGAAGCTCGCGCAGTTCGGGTCTGTCATCAAGAAGACTGCGTACTCGGTGTCAACGCTTGGCGAGAACATCGAACAGCTGTTGTCGCTTTGCCAGCTCAACCAACAACTTCACGCCGACGCCGAGATCGCCGAGTTCATCGCACAAGCCGAGAAGATCATCGTTGATCGTTGCCGGTTCATCAAGGCCGGAATGCACCTGGACGTCCACGAGGCATTCCTCCGTAAAGTGGCGCGACGCTCAACCCGCCTGCCCCGGATGAAGCTGTTCACCACAAACTACGATCTTTGCTTTGAGGCCGCCGCCAGCGCGACGCGATTCGTGGTCATCGACGGTTTCTCTCATACGCACCCGCAAGAGTTCGATGGGACGCACTTCGGCTACGATCTCGTAAGGCGAGACGAGGAACGCGAAGCGCCTGACTTCATCCCGAACGTCTTCCATCTATACAAGATTCATGGCTCGGTTGACTGGGAAAGTGACGGAACTGCAATCACGAGGGGTGGCCAACCGGACGCGCCGCTCATCATCTATCCTCGTCACAGCAAGTTCGAGCTTTCGTACAATCAGCCGTTCCTGGAGATGATGTCCAGGCTGCAGATCGCCCTGCGCCAGCCGAACACCGGACTGCTCATCCTAGGGTTCGGCTTCAACGACCAACACATCAACCAGCCGATCGTGTCGGCGCTGCGGTCCAATGTCGCCCTGAAAGCCATGGTCGTGGACCCGGCGCTCACTGCAATCCCATCGTCCAAGCAGCCGTTGCTCGACCTCAAGGCTCTCCTGGAGTCCGGTGACCTCCGCCTTTCCTTCCTCTCGGCGAAGTTCGAGCAGTTTGTGCCCCTCCTGCCGGATCTCGTTGCTGCTACCGAGGAGGAGCAACATCGCAGCCGACTTAAGAGGCTCGGAGGAAACTGATGGCGGGGTTGCCCTCGTACCCATTCGATCCCGAGTTGCTGGTTGGCACCGTCACCGAAGTAGGCCCGACCTCGGCGAAGGTGAACCTGCCACACGCAGCGTCGCCCGAGGCGCAGTGGCACCACGGACAGCGGCAAGGGCGTGGAGAAGTCGGTGACTTCGTCGTGATCGAAGTCGGCGACTCGGCGGTGTTTGGCAGGATCGTAACCATTCGCCTTCCCGAGAAGGAGCGCCTGAGCGTTGAACCAGAGCTTGGTAAACTCCGCGAGGCCCACCCAGTCGGGGTGGTACAACTGCTCTCCACGGTCACCATCCACAACGGCAAGGTCACCGGCGGAATTTCGCAGTACCCACGGCTGGGAAGTCGCGTCTATTCGGCGCAGAGCCACTTCGTTCAATGGATAGCTCAAGCCACCAGCAAAGATCCTGCAACGGACAAGCCGGTGTATCTGGACCTCGGTTCGCTGGTGGCCGCAAACACAGCGCCTGTCCAGTTGACGCCGGAGCGCCTTTTCGGGCGACATTGCGCCGTCTTGGGCGCGACTGGCGGTGGTAAAAGCTGGACTGTCGCCAGACTGATTGAACAGGCCAGCCGGTTCAACTCGAAGGTGGTCGTGCTCGATGCCAGCGGCGAATTCCACACTTTGGGCGGCGCGATCCGGCATGTCCACATCGGAACTGGCCCGCCCGCACCGGCGTCCTCGGAAGAGGTTTCGTTCCCTTACACTCAGCTCACTGAAAACGACCTGTTCGCACTCTTCAAACCGAGTGGCCAAAGCCAGGCCCCCAAGCTTCGGCAAGCCATGAAGAGCTTGCGGCTCGTCCAGTTGGAATCCAAGCTCTCATCGGCAAACGGGCTGTGCGTGAAGGCGCAGAAGGCAAAGCAGCCGATTTTCGATGCCCAACAGAAGCACGCGAAGAAGCTTGAGGACCCGCGTGCCGACTTCGATATCACGAGACTGCCGGAGCAGATTCTAGAAGAATGCGTATGGCCGTCCGGGGGGACCGCAACTGCACCCGATCAGTCGAAATGGGGTGGCTACCAGGAGAATGAGAAGGGCTTCTGCATCACGCTCATCACTCGCCTGGAGGATATGTTGGGTTCGCCGGAGTTGGCACCTGTATTGAAGCCGGGCTTTCTGACACCGGTAGCGGACATCATCAACGAGTTCATTACCGGCAGCAAGCATCGCATTCTTCGCATCTCCCTCAAGTACCTGTCCTTCGCCCACAGCACGCGGGAGGTTGTCGCCAACGCCATCGGACGTCTGCTGCTCAACCTCGCACGGGATCGGAAACTGACAGGCTGTCCGCTACTGGTCTTTCTCGACGAGGCGCATCAGTTCCTCGACAAGTCATTGGGCGACGAAGCGAACCGCTACCCGCTCGATTCCTTTGATCTGATCGCCAAGGAAGGGCGGAAGTACTCCCTCAACATTTGCATCGCAACGCAGCGTCCCCGTGACATTCCAGAGGGCGTCCTCAGCCAAATGGGAACCCTGATTGTCCACCGGCTGATCAATGACCGAGACAGGGAGGTCGTCGAGCGGGCGTCTGGCGAGATAGACCGCTCCGCCGCCGAGTTTCTGCCGACCCTCGCTCCTGGCCAGGCCGTGATGATCGGCGTCGATTTTCCGATCCCGTTGACCATTCAGGTTTCGAAGCCTGAGGCTGAACCAGACTCGAAGGGACCCGACTATCAGGCGAACTGGTCCCGCGAACCGGAGCCGGAGCCAAAGGTCATGGCCGTGGGGAGCGTCTTGCCTCAGGAACTTGTTGAGATTACGGACGATGACGTCCCGTTCTAAAGCTGCGGCAGAATGTCTCCCTAAGTCACGCCCAAGGTGCAGCGATCAAGTTCGCGGCCAGCTCCGTGGTCTGTTCCGATTGCTGTCCATGCACGGTTGGGCAACGCTTGCGCACGCGCCGGGAACGACGCCGCCAAGAAACTGCGGCGGGGGCACACGGGCGGGCCATTCTTACCAGGGCCGCCCTGCCCCCTTCCTCGCCTCGCTCTGATCGAATCAGGACGGACGCTTCACTGGGGCCGAGCGGACCTCGCCATCGGCAGCTTCGATGGCCGAATGGACCATCCCGCGAACGTCGTCGAGAAACTGCGATGCCGTTTCCGTGATGATGACCCCAGGCACGGGCGCTGCATCCTCGTAGATACCCCTCATCCTGAGCGCCCGCCGACTCGCCGATCCGCGTCCGCTCTCATCGAAAGCCGCCAGCCAGTTTTGGAGTTGGCCATCGGCGAGGCGCACACGAACCAAGTTGTGGAGTGCCGTGGAAACCTCCTGCCGAATGACGTTGATGGCTTCCACTTCCTCCTCTTTGGTTTGCGGTTTGGAGCGCCACGTCATCGGGTTGTCGAGGAACCTGGAGATGGCTTCCTGCAGGCGGAGGAGGAGGTCGGCGACGGGCCTGAGGTTGTCGTACTCCAGGTTGTCCATCTGGAGCGCCAGCCGCCTTGCCAGCGCCTTGACGCGAGTCCAATGCTCCTTGTCGATGCCGTTCTGCCAAGTGAAGCCCAGGCGGGCGTTCCATAGGCGGTGGAAGTCGTCCGCAGCCGTTTGCACCGCGAACATTAAGCCTGCGGTGTCGTAGACGGGTCCCATCTTCGCCTGCGCCACCGGGGCACGAGACGCCTCGAACAAATCGAGCAGCCGATCAAGTTCCTGCTTTGGACCATTCGGCAGTTGTTCGGACGGACGGTCGATTGCCCCGAGCATGAAACACCGACCGTAGAGTTTCGTCTCCAGGGAGGACACTGCGGAACCCGCCACCGCACGCAGGCTTGCGATTCCGTTCTTGAGCGACGCTAGAACGTGGTTGCGCTTGTCCTGGTAACGAGGAAGGTTGATCCCCTGAACTTGGTCGAAGTGCGTGAACGCGACGGCCAATTTCCGCTCGTAGCCGCCCGTCGCCGCGAAGCGAATGACTGACAGCGGCGAAGACTGGACAGGATTCTGGGCGTTGTCCACAAGCAGAATGACGTCAACTTGGTTGAACTGTTCCGTGATGTGCGTACTGATGGCACCAGAAACATCCGGCGTGTGGCCTAGTCCCTGGCCGTCGAGAAGGACGAGAGGTACCCGCCTGCGAGTGAACTCCGGGTACAGCGGGCCGTGGACGCGAATGCCGTCAACGAGCGGGGTCAGCAGCCTTCCGAACGAAGCTGCAGCGTTGCTGGAGAAAAACTTGATGGTGGAGATGAAGGCCTCGCGGTCGTCCGTCGAGAACACCCACTTCTCCGGCCATCCCGATTTCCTGCGCTCTAGCTTCCCCGTCGGCGCGATCAGTTCGAAGCGGGCGAGCACGGCCTCAAGAATGTCCGCGATGATCTCATCAAATTCGGGGTCCGCCTGCAACTCGTCTTCGTACATACTGAGCGCCGCTTCGCGCTCGGTCCCGTCCAGGGTCCGGATGTCCTGCTCCAGTGTTGAATTGAGCGATTCCAGGGTGCGCCCCGAGAGCGTCTTCACGCGGGCGACGTATCCTTCGAGCGCGGTTTGCAGGCGGCGGCGTTCCTGGCCATCAAGGTCCCCGTCTCCATCGCCAGCGCTATCGGCAGGGGAGGTGGAGCCGAAGTCCCAGTCCTCATCGCCCTCGGGGTCTCCGTTGGGCTGCCACTGGCCGAGAACATAGCTGAACCTGAACTTCTGATCCTTGTGGTTGAGAAGAAGGTCGGCAATCTCATCATCGGAAACCCCGGTGAGTGCTGCGACACAAGCCTCAGTCAGGCACTCGTGGATGGCGGTGCGGGTCGAGTTCTCGGCAAAGAAGGTGACAATAGCGCGGTAATTGTCGCCGCCGAGGATGATCTCAATGTCGGAGATGGTCGTTTTGGCCGTGGACGTCGAGGGGAAACGATCGTTTTCAGGGTGGCTGCCGATCAGGTGCCTGAGCAGCGTCGTCTTCCCGGCCCCGGTCGTCCCAACGAAGAGTACCTTGGCATACCCGTCTTCCCGGCTGGGGAGGGGCAATTCGCTCTCGCGAACTGCCCGGCTGTCCGTCTTGCCCTCTTCGATAACATCGTAGAAGGCGCTTGCGACCGCCTCACCGAACCGCTTCTCGGCTTCGGCTCTCCGGCTGAGGCTCCACCACTCCTGGTTCGCCAGGAGTTCGTTCATGTTAACGACGAGCTGGTCGGCCTCGGCTTCGACGGTGGTCTTGAGGCCGCGACGGATCTTCAACCCCTGCTTACCCTTAGCATCCTTCCGAAGCGGGTGTCGGAAGGTGATCGCCCATGCCGAGCGACCCTCGGAACGGGACTTCGACGCGGTGTACGCTGGCTTCTTTTCGGTGTTCCCTGTTGTTCCCATACACTGATCGTACTCGGGTCAGCTGCCGATGTCAACAGAAATCTGGAACACCCAGGAACACCGTGAATTGCGGGGGGGGATCGGAGGAGCTTATACCGCAAAATGTGAGCCGTCAGACGCGTAGCGCAGTGCTGGTGGTCAGCACCGGGTCCAACAGTTCGCCGGGGCAAACTACCAACTCCTCCAACAGGGAGTGTTGCTCAGATCGCGGTCCGAACCACTCCTCGTCGAGGTGACACACGGCAGAGCGGAATCTGGTTGCCTGATTGCCGTTCATATTTGAATAGCGCGGCAGTCCCACCGTCCGCAGCAGATCCAGCACGAAGGGAAGGTCGGTCGAATCCCTCCTCAGGTAGAGGACGGCCTCCATAGCGCGGTCGAAATTCGACGAGACCTCCTGCGCCGTCAGCGTCTGGGCGCGCAACTTGCCGAGCAACTCCCGGCGCAACTCGGCCTTCTCAGTATCACCGTCAAGCTTGGGTTTCTGGTAACGCCGCCCTTCCCGGAGCGCCTTGAGGAGCCGCCCCTTACCAACTTCGCGGGTGATCACATCCTCGACCGCCACTGTTGCCTCTGCGACGCTCGCCTTCGCCTGTGAAAGGAAGTAATGAACAGGGAAGTTCGCCGATTGCTCGTTGCAGATCGCCTTGACCCACTGCATCGGTTCTTCTACCGGGTCCTGCTTCAGAAACGCCATCAAGAGATCCACGCCGCAGATGACTTGCGGAATCTTGATCGTATGCGTCGGCTGCACCGCCGCCGCGCCGACCGGTCGCAGATCACCCATCAACCGCAGTGCCGGTTCGCCTCCAGTTTCCACGAAGCGACCTTCCTGGATGAACCGCAGCTTCGGCAGCAGTTGTTCGTCGATGAAGAACGACCCCTTCGCGCCGGAAACTTCTCCCGTGTTCAGGTCCAGAATGCCAACCTGAGACAAACCCACGGTTGCGATCTTCGAGAGAGTCTCCAGCCACTGATCATGGACCTTCTGACGTTCCGCATCCATGATCTGACGGAGTTCAGCCGGTCGGATTTCCTGCGTACGACCTTGGTAACGGTAGTAGATTGCACCTTCTCGAAGGTCGCGGTCCTTGTGCTTGCGGCAGATCGCGGGCTTTCGGTTCGCCTCGGCGACATAGATGAGGCCGAGCCGCTTCCCTTCAACGTCGATGTCGTGGTGCTTCCAAGGTAACGCCGGTTCGAAGTACTCGTTGAGGTTGTTGGTCGTGATGGCGGGGTCCAAGGTGAAGAACTGATCGTTGCACAAGCCGACAATCTCTCGCGGCTCGTTCCGCACCCCAAAGACCAGGTAGCCACCCTGCGCGTTGGCGAAACCAGCCATCGTGCGCCCATACTCCGGGATGCCAGCCTTGTTGAACGACTCCTTGAACTCGACCGACAACTCGCGGTCGTCAACGTCCGCGACCGACGTCTCCGACAACCGCTCGAGTATTCGCTGAATCGCCTCCGGCGAGAACGGTGAAAGCATATGCTGGTCTTACCCTCCAGGCACCAACTCAAGGCGCTTGTCCGTTATCCTCAAGCGCCCGAATGTGCGTTCCCCAACCTCGTAATCGGCCAAGGTTGGCGTAAATTCGGCCCTGGGGATAGCGACTTCGTAGCCAAGTCCGTCGCGGTCGAAGATAAGAAGGCAACGCCGCTTGTTGTATTGCGCCAGCGCCCCGCGCATCAGCGGCTCAATCAACCGCACAAGTTCAGCGCGCTCGATATTCTTCGCCGCTCCGAGTACGTACACCCATTCGGGTTGGGAGTCGAGCGTAGCGGCCATGAAGGTGATCCCCCGCTCCTTCTCCGCAAGCCTGACCGAAGCGCCATGGAAGGCCTCCCCGAGCACGGCGCGTTCGCGCAGCCGGAGGTCCGATAGCACAGCCTGCATTGCCAGGTATGCACTTCGCTGTCCGGGCGGGTCGAATCGATTGAGCAATTCTGCGGGAAGGCTACGCTCCAGTGCCGGATCTCTGGTTGCCAATTGGTCGGCGACGTGTTCCAGCAATCCACTGTAGAAGTCCGACTCCGCCTTGGCCTTGAGCGCGCTTCGCAGACGCTCACCTTGGCTCGCCACCGTAATCCTGGCGTCGGACAACCCCACGCAACCCGCGAATGATGCGTCGTTGAGCAGGTAGAACTGGAAGAAGTCCCGCTCGATCCCGATAATTCGCTGCTCGACAGTCGGCAGGGAGCGCTTCGCGTCGATATAGTTCAGCAATTCTGGAACAGTCCTCAACTCGGCGACCAGATTGAGGAAGTCGTTAACGCCGAGGTATGTCACCGGCGTCTGCCGATACTCCAACGGCAGACTGTCGGCGTCGGGAAGCAGGTCAACCTCCTGGAAAACCTCAACGATCACGATGCAATGAAGAACCGGCGGAAGCCCACCGGGAAACTGAACCCGTCCACGGCGAACATGGTCACACCAAATCGCTCGGTCTCGGAGACGGTTCAACGTGCGCCGGAGCTGGCTCCACGCGGCTTTGGCGTTCTTACGTGCCCAGAGATCGACCTTATCGGCGGTCCGTTTGAGAGGGTCCTCTTGGCATTTCTGGGAGACCAGGATGGCTTCGCCCTGATGCTGAATCAGGAAATCTGAGACCTCGTGCTCCGTCTTCCCGTCGAGCGTCCGAGGGCTTCGGAAAACGAATTCGCGAAGCAGGGGCGCAGACAAGAGGTCCTCCACGTGGAGTTCCGCCCACTCGGTACGCTGCAACCGCGAATTGGTTTCGACTCCCACGTGCTACTCCCCCACCACCACTTCCCCCACCACCGGCGCGGCCAAAAGGGCCTTGGCGATGACCTGGTCCAGGCTGCTCACCGGGAACAGCTTCACCGCGTCTTTGACGTACTGCGGCAGGTCAGCAATCTCCTTTAGGTTGTCGGCGGGGAGTATGACCTCCTTCACACCGGCCTCGTATGCGGCGCGGATCTTCCCGTGGATGCCGCCAACCGGCAGGACCTTGCCCATGATGGTGATTTCGCCGGTCATGGCGACGTCATTCCGCACGGGCCGGTTGGTCAGTGCTGACACAATGCCGGTGACAAGGGTGATGCCCGCCGAAGGCCCTTCCTTCGGAACCCCCATGAACGTCGCCAGCACGGCAACGTCGTAGTTCTCGCGCCACTCCGCCGTGATGCCGAGGTCCGCATGGTTCGCCTTGATGTACTGCGCGGCGGCTTCGATGCTCACCCGCATCACTTTCTGGATGGAGCCGAGCGGAACAATGCGGCCATGCCCCTTGGTCGCCTGCATCTCGAAATGCAGAATGCAGCCATGGTCGCCGGATACCGCCAGGCCGATCACTTCTCCAACGGTGGGCTTGCTGGGCAGAGTGACCCGCTGAATGCGATCCGCGTCCGGCAACGTCGGAACGATCACCTTGCCGGTGCCGGTCATGCGGACACCGAGATGCACCTTATCGTATTCGCCGGGAGAGATTAGGTGAAGTTGCTCGCGAACTCGCTGGCGCAGTTCACAGCCAAGCTGCAGCACTTCTTCGAGATCGGCATCGCTCACCTGACCATGGGGATGCAGCAACTTCAGCATCCCGGATGCGGTCTTGAACACCGCTCTCTGGTCGCGACCGGAGACACCTTGCGCGGTGTTGGCCGAATCCACCAGTTCAAATCTGGGCCGAAGACCGCCGAATACGTCCTGCCGCCGCAGCTCGTGCATGATCTCGCAGAAGTAGTCCGTGATGAAACCGTAATCCTTCGAGAAGCTGCCCGGCGTCAGCTTCGGAATCTCCCATCCGGGCAGGTATGCATGGATGCGGTCCAGGAAGGCGATCACCTGGAGGAAGTCCGGTAGCGGCTCGAACAGGTGGTAATACTTCTCATGCGGCAACTGCCCTTGGACATCAAGGTTGCCGACGAACACCAGGCTGGCAAAGGCCAGGACTTCCTTCTTCCCCCGGCTGAACTTCGCATCCTGCATGTAGCCCTGCATGATGCTGACCAGCGCCTTCGGGTCCGTGAAGTCGGTGTTGGCGATCTCATCCAGCACAATTGCGTCGCGGGTTCCGACTTCGCCAATACGTCCAGTATTCAAGTTGATGAACAGCTGCGCCGGTGTTGCCTTGCCGCCCGACAGCACGTGAGCGTAGTAGGAGATGTTGCGGTACAGGTAGGTCTTGCCGGTCTCGCGGGGAGCCAGTTCGACCATGTTGAAGTTGTTCTCCACCAACGGAACGCATCTGCACAAAAACAACAGCCGTTGCCGCCTGGTCATCCTCGCCGGGTCCAGGCCACATGAGTTCACCAGGGCATCGATCCATTCCTCGGTCGTGAATTCGCGGCGCTTCTGGATGAACTCGTCAAGGTTGATGACGCTCACCTGGAAGGGCGTGAAACTTGTGACCTTGAACGGGCGAATCTTCTTGTTGTGAATCTCGGTCTCGTCATAGGTCAGCTCGATCGTTCCCCACATGCCACCGGAGAGGAGCATCGGGTACTGACGGACAACCGACTCCGGGATGTTGGCGAAATTCTCGTTGATTGCCGAGATGCTCGCCCAGTATCGGTCCTCCGTTTCCACCAGCCTGGCTTCAAGGTTGGCGATCACGGAATGATGCCGGTTCTCCCGGATGTAATGCCGGATCTTGTCGGACTCCGCGCCGTGGACGAAGTTCTCCTTCAGCCGCCGGACCACCTTCTCCATGTCCACGTGGAAGGTCTCTTCGGCGCAGTAGTTGTCGATCAGGTATTCGAGGACGTAACGCGGGAACTCATCCACTCCCGTGTTGATGGTGTGCGCCTTATTGACGACCTTGCCCCGGAAGACTTCTTTCAGTTTCGTGTTCATTCTTCTCCCGTTTGCGGGGCTTTGGTTTCGGTTGGAGGCGCAGGAAGGGCGCGGTCAGAGGAGGTAGCCCCATCCTCTGGAGGTTGTTCTGCAGGTACTCCCGGAAGTAGGGCCACGCATTGAAAATTGCATTGCCGTCCTTGAAGGCTTTCACGTGTTCCGGAGTGATCTCGAAGCCCTCGCGCAGGACATAGTCCACCTCGTAGGCGCACTCCACTAAGACCACGGTCTCCGGCTTCTTGTCGTCCGGCTTCTTCTCCGGCGCGTCTTCCTCGCCCTCTTCCTTCTCCTCGATCCCGGCCATGCGGAACGCAATCTCCAGCCGCAGGACGTTAGGTGGGGCGCTCAGAGGCTTGCTCTTGAAGTTGAACGCAATTGAGATGTGGGACTTCGGAGCTTCGTCAATCGCCGCCGAGGCGACTTTCGCACGTGCCAGCCGAATACGGTTGATGGCCCCGTTCTGCACGGCGTCAGTGTCCGGCTTCTTCTTGCCAGAAGCAGGCGGGCGTTCCCCGCTGGTCCTGATGTGGTCAACGAGCTTCAGTAGAGCCGCTGTTGCCTGCTTGATTCCCTCTTCAGAGCAAAGCGTGTCTGCATCGAGCGACAACAACGAGGAGAGGTTTCCGTACTTTCCGATCAGCCGCTTGGCGATGGGCTGGACGTCACGCTGCGGTATGGCGTAGCACAGCAGCAGCTCGAGCAGCGCTTCGTCGCCGAGCGCGCCGGTTTCGTGAGCCAGGAAGCGCTCACGGAGGCGTTGTCGATGTCCTTCAGTAGGGGTCCCCACAGCCATAATCAAGCTTGGCGACCACAGAGTCCCCAAGATCCTGATTTAAAGGAAGTTCGAGTCAGCCATGGATCGCCGCAAGCAGCCATTCTACCAGCCCGCGAACCTGAACAACCAACGCTGCGTGGGTGCTTGACTAACTGCGCCGCAGAAGTCGCCAAGAGAACCGGGGCTGGGCCTGTTCGACCCAACCCCGTTGAACTTGCGAAGCACACTGTCCCAGCGGCCCAGGATGCGCGCCTGTGCGCCGCTGGTGCCGGACGCTATCTTTCCTGGGATCGTGTCCGACTGTTGAAATTATGTAGTCACCGCCGAACACGCCTGCCACCCCGCATGGACAGCCGACTGCGAATTCCGCCAAATTCAGTGACCGAACCGCAATTCGCGGTGATCCTGTAAATGCAAGGTGGGCGGCGCGATCCTGAGCTTCCCGAAGCCCCAGTGAGCGAGCGCAGCAAATCGCCAGCGCCGATGGAGGCCAGCGCGACAACATGCCGGAGCCACGAAATTCGGGCCGCTGCCCCACCGTGCAATATCGCGATGAGGTTCGACCAAGTGACCAACCACACGATTCATTTCCCGCTGCCCGACTCCGAGGCTGAATACGAGACGATTGCTCCCGAGGAAGAGCACCGGATTGTTCCGATGCTGGAGGCGTTCATCAACGACTACGGCGCTATCCCCATGCCCCACTATGCGCTGCCGATCGCGCTGTGGGCGCTGGGTACACATTGCTTTGAGAAGTTCCACGCGTTTCCGTACCTGACATTCACCTCAACCGCTCCTGGAGCGGGGAAGACACGCCTACTCGAAGTGTTGGAGTGCATCTGCAGCCGCGCCCGCCTCAAGGCCAAAATCACGCTGGCCGGGATGTGCGCGCTGATCGAGAGAGATAAGCCTACTCTGCTGATCGACCAAGCGGAGCGCCTTTCCAAGAACGACCACAACGACCTGATGGCGTGCATCCTCTCGGGCTACCGTGCTGGCCTGTTCGTCACGGTGCAGAGCCATGGCGAGGCAGTCGACCGCCCCATCTATTGTCCGAAGGCGTTCGCACTCCTCGGCGACATGCTGGAAGCCGCACGCGACCGCAGCATCACCATCGGTATGAAGCCCATGCGAACGCGAAAGCGCTGGTTCCGCCCGGAGGCGCAGGAGCGTGGCACGACCATCCAGAAGCGGTGCGCGGAAGTTGTAGAGCAGTTCTCGGACGAGATCGACGATGTGTACGCGGGCATCGGCGACTCTGCGGCACTGCACTTCTTGGACCCACGCGAGGAAGAGATCTGGACGCCGCTCTTCGTAATGGGCGAGGTCTTCTGCCCAGAGCGCCGTACCGAACTGGAAATCGCGGCGGCGGACATCTGCGCCGAGAAGCGTGCCGAGCCGAAGCGGGTTGCGGCCCGCGAGGGGAAGCGTCTGGCTCAGGCCGCGAGCGATGGGGAGCGCCTAGTGACCGAGCTTTTGGAGATCACTGGCCCCGCAGTCGGTGTCCGCACCAACGATGCTCTGCAGCGGCTGAAGGCGATCCACAACGCGCCCTGGCGCAACTATGCTGGGGAAGGGTTGACGGACCTTAAGCTGGCCGATCTCGTCCGTCCGTTTGGCGTCGCCCCTCGGCAGTTCAAGATTAGCGGCAAGAACCTGCGCGGCTATCTCCGCGCCGACCTGGAAAAGGCCATGCGCTCGGTCGAGGGGGTGGCGGAACCCGTTACCCCGTTACCGCCCCGCGCTGCGTAGGCACAGGTAGCGGGGTAACGGGCCTGCAGGTGGGAGCGTGGCGGGGTCCGAGCGGGCAAGGCGGGGTCAAAATGAGGGCGGGTGGACAGTCACCGTCCCCCGACACACCACCTGCCACCTCCATCACCATTCGTCCGAGGCCCGTCGTTGCGGGGTTTTGTGCACCCGCTTGACTGAGCGGCGCGTTGGATGGTTTTTGGAAATTGCATGCAGGCAATCGGATACATCAGAGTCTCCACCAACAAGCAAGCCGACAAGGGTTTCTCCCTTGAGGCGCAGCGTGAGCGAATCCAGGCCATGGCCGTGGTCCAGCAGGCGGAACTGCTGGACATCGTCGTCGATGCGGGGGAGAGCGCCAAGGACCTCAAACGTCCCGGCATGGAACGTGTGCTGGCGATGGTTGCGACGGGACAGGTCGCCACGGTGATCATCGCCAAACTCGACAGGCTCACCCGGAGTGTCCGCGACCTCGCCGACCTTCTAGAGTTGTTCCAGCGCCGGGGCGTGTCGCTGGTGAGCGTCGCCGAGTCGCTCGATACGGGGTCGGCCTCCGGGAGGCTCGTCCTCAATATTATGGTTAGCGTTAGCCAATGGGAGCGGGAGGCCATCGGCGAAAGAACGAAGACGGCGCTCCAGTTCAAAATCTCCCAGAACCAGTGGGTCGGAAATACGGCTTACGGATTTCGCCTCTGCGCCGACCGCAAGACCGTTGAAGCTGACCCGAGCGAGCAGCGAATTCGGCGGACCATGGTGAGGCTCCGCGATGAGGGAAGATCATTGCGACAAATAGCGGCGTACCTCAATAAGGCGGGCCGTTTCACGCGGCGCGGAACTCCCTGGCGGCACGACGGCGTCGCCCGCGTTCTGAGAGCGGCTTGATGGCCGAACCGCACGACGAGCGACCCGCCGCTGTGCACGTCCATCCAGGGTCCATCGAGGTCGGCGAGTTCTACCTCGATGGCGACCACCTCACCGCGAGACTCCGGGTCGTAGTCTGCGGCAGGATTGAGGACCTCGCCCTGGTGGTGCAGCCGTTCGGCGAGGAAATCGGCGTCGAGGTCAATGAACCCGTGCTGGACTGCGCGGCGCTGAAGGTGGTCGCCGACTATGTCGCCGCCAAACTCAGCACCGTGGCGGGCCGGGCGGCGCTCAAACAGGCGGCGGAGAGCACAGCGCAGAATCGGCAGCGGGGGCCGCAGGTTCGGGCGAGGCTCAATAGACCGGGAGGCAGATCGAATGGCTGAACGCCCAGTGTTCGTACCATCCCTGGATGAGCCAGATCTTGTCAGGACGCTGACGTTCAGCTTCGTTTGGAACCCCGGCTTCGCGGTCGTGCAGAAGCAGAAGAACATTGCGGCGCTCCATCAGGCGGCGGCAAGGTCGGGCTGCTCGCCGTTGTTGGAGATCTCGACGAAGTCGGACGAGGGGCTGGGGCGGCAGCTCAGCGCGTTCAACCTCACGGTGCAGAGCCAGAAGTTTGGCGAGCTCCCCCTGGAGTGCGCGTTCCAAGGCAGCAAGGTCTTTGAGCGCGGCGGTCCATACACAGACCTCTACCGCGCCGAACCGCGAAACGCGAAGCGGGACCCGCGCCTGCAATGGTCTGGGCGGCTGGTCGGGTTCATGTTCGAGGACCAGCGATTCCCGCTGGAGCCAAAGACGGTGTTCTACGATTGGCTCTTTATCAGTGCCCTCTGGCCGCAACGGGAAGCGCTCGGGCAACTCTGCCAGTACGGTGGATTCACGGACATCGAATTCAACCCCGAGCGGTCGCTCAACTGCCAAGCACGCTCCTGCGCGCTATTTGTTGCATTGACCAAGGCCGAGCTGCTGGACGCAGCAATGAGTTCCGAGGCCGCATTCGCCCGACTGCTTGGTCAACGTCGGTCCCGCATCTGAGTCGCCGACTCCGCAATCGGCGTCCGACCATGGCGCACGCGCCCACGCCGGGCCGCTGTCAAATCGCGGCTGGCGTCACAGGCCCAGCTACTGTTCCGCGTGCGCCACACGCACCAACAGCGCGACAGGCCAATGGCGATATCATGATGGGTTGAGCGAGGACCACACCCGATTCGTTTGGAAGTTCGGCAATGGCCGGGATCAGCCAGATCAACTACAGCGACGCTCTTGCGGGGCGCATCAATAGACGTCCGGACCACAACCCCATGGCGGCATGGTTCGTCGCGCAGGGGGCCACCTATCGAGGTTCCAGCAGATTCGTCGATGCCGAGCTTCAATTGGGAGACGATCATTACAGGAATCTCCTGCTGATAATCAGGTCAGCCCGGAATCAGGGACACGATGGTGTAGAGATACGGCTCACACAGGATTCGCTTGCTGCTATCGAGGCTCGCGTTGCCGAGTTATCAGCACTGGAAGATGCAGAGGTCGCGACGAGCTTCTTCGGTGAACATCAAGGGCGGGAGAAGGTCGTCATCACATTCCGCGCCGCGAAAGCCAATTGGCTGCTAGAGCTTGCGCAGCGCGAGCTTCCCAAGGGTGAATATGAAGAGCTTCGTCACCTGCTCGTTTCCCGGCTCACGAGAAGCGACAGGGAACTGCTCCTGACGGAGAAGGCAATTGCAGCCAGCAACCAGAGGCGGCAAGTCTGATGTTCGACCTGATCAGCCCGGACTACTCCTTCGATCGGTTTTGCGCCGAGATGATTGGGAAAGACCCGATGCAGGTGATGGAGGCCGCATCCGCCGAGATCACCTATGCTCGGCGGAATCATCGGGAGAAGACCAACGAGTCCAACTTCCGAAAGGGGTCTAAGGGTCGCGCCTACTGTGACCACTTGCAGACGCTGATTTGTCTATTCACGGGATCCGCCCCTGATCACCCCACGTCCGACTTCGTCGAGACAGTGAGGCCTCTTGCGCTCCATCTCCTGCGGAGGTGGGAAGTCCTGGGCCTTCGTGAGATCGTCTCGATGACGCAGGCTTCGCGCCCTTACGGTGGCTTGGGTGATGTAGCGGATTTCCTAACGGTTGTGATTTCAAGGGAACAGGTTGAGGCGGGGGACATCGCCGCGACACTCGGTGTTCTGCAGCGACTTGTGGAATCGCCCAAGACGGCGAGGGACTTTGCTGAGCGTGTCGATATAGCCTTTCAGGGGTACGACGATGTCCGGGAAGAGTTGTTTGAGATTCCCGAGGTTCGTTCCTTTGTAGCTAGACTGGACGAGCAGTTCCCGTACTGGCTCTTCTTCCTCTCAAAACACTGCCGTGGTCTTCAGTGTCTGCTTCTATGCTTCCTACCCCCGTCGCTCACCGAAGCAGCCCGTGCCAGGATCTTCCCGTCGCGCATCGGTGACCACTTGACTCGGCGCTGGTTCCCGGCGATGAACCACATCTGCAGGTACGCGGCCTTCTCGGTGCAGGAGGTCAATGCCCTCACCGATCGCGTCGAAGCGTACATCACCGAGGGACGGCTCCCACCAGGGGCATAGGCAGGCAGCGCAGGCCCAGCCGCAGTTTCAGAGCGGCACCCAGGGCTGCAGACAATACCCCCCCGGTCTTCGCGAATCGATCTTTTTGGGGGCAATTTAGGCGCGTCAAGAACAAGCTACCCCGGACTATGAGTCTGCCGATCTGCCTCGTCTTGTCCAATACAAGATGAGCCTGAAGCGGGAACGTGTTTCCAATACAAGATGAGCCTGAACAGGATCAAGCGGGCATGCTGGAGAGTTGACAATTGGCATGGTGG
>WBZR01000750.1_pt1 | contig 47523 bp, 33 predicted proteins | sample 5204231 | NCBI WGS metagenome assembly WBZR01 (sample SAMN12412403, study PRJNA552823) | activated sludge metagenome | isolation source: activated sludge from anammox sidestream of wastewater treatment plant... | place: USA: Virginia | collected 2017-08 | reverse complement strand
AGAAATGAGCAAGAAATACTTATTTCTGCCAGAATCCAGCATCAAATTTTAAGAAACGATTTTAGCAAGCGCAAAATCACCCTCATTCTTTTCAAAAAAAGGGCGTTTTCGTTCAGACACTAATTAGAATACCGCGGACACTTACACATTTCCAAACAAGTAACTTTTCATTGGAACAAGACTTATTTAACCTAAAACAGTAATTTCCAGAAATCGTAAACTCGTTATCTTTGATATATCGGCATTTTTTAAAAAATATTTAATTCATTTCCGGCATTACATTGTTGAATTAAACCCGCAAATTATTTAATATTAAGCAGAAGAAAATATAATGAATTTTTATGTTAGCATGATGATTTATGGAATGGATAATAGTCATAATATTACTCTTATTTAATGGTTTGTTTTCATGTGTTGAAATGGCATTCGCTTCTACCAATGTTCCGCTTTTACGCGATATGGCTTCTAAAGGAAACACTTCTGCCAAAAAATTCATTACTTTAAGGGCACATCCGGAACGAACCTTCGCCGTTATCCAGATAGGCATAACACTCATCGGCGCATTATCAGCCGCAGTCGGCGGCATCGAGGTAAAGGAGTCTATTCTTCCGTATCTCCATAGACTTTTAGGAGTTTCCGGAACGACTGCCGAAATTTTGGGAATCGCCCTTTTTGTCGTCCCATTTAGTTTTTTTACCGTTGTCATTGGCGAACTCGTTCCCAAAGCCATTGCAATTCGTTACCCCGAAGAGATATCTTTAGCTTCCAGTTATCTGTTAACATTGTTGACAAAGCTTGCTTCACCTATTGTCCATGTCCTTGAACAATCAACGGTAAAATTTCTTTCTGTGATCGGCATTTATCAAGCGCCCTCTTCGGAAGAAAGTGTATCAGAATTGTCTCTCAAATCACTCCATCCTTTCCACAGGGATTACCTTTTGAATTTATTTGCCCTGCGCTTCAAGAAGGCATCAGAAGTTATGCTTCCCTTTTCCAAAGTAGTTACGGTTCGTAGCTCGATGAACAAAGAGGAAATATTAAAGGTCATTATCGACAGTGGGCACACACGGCTTCCCGTCCTTTTGGATGGGTCTGAACCACAGGTAATCGGCATTCTGCATACAAAAGAATTTGTGGCCATGATGAACACCAAAACAGAATTTTCTCTAGCCAACTTGTTCCGTAAACCTTATTTTGTCGAGAATAACGAATCCATTCTCAGAATACTCAAGAATTTTCAAGGAAATCGCATTCACATGGCTATTGTACGTCAAGGCACTCAAATCATCGGTATCGTAACACTAGAAGATATATTAGAAGAGGTCGTCGGTGAAATATACGATGAAGACGATGATGGAATTGTAAAAAAAATATGGATTCAACGGATCAGTACAAGAAGAACCTAAAGTTAATGGCGACATCGCCCTTCCTTCGGGATATTAACTCAGGATTTAGAAAGAAGAACTTACCTGATCCCCGGCGAAAATCTTTAATATATTTTGTAGTATCACACCTGAATTAACCCCGCTTGTTTTGCTGTCATACCTATTTTTTCAAGAAAATTATTAAAACGAAACGGTTTGGTAATGACCGGCACATTGCTCTTTTCAATAAATATCCTATATTCGGGAGAAAGCGTATCTCCTGTCATTAAAATTACCTTCTCCTTTAGGACGGGCACGAAGCTTACCATCCATTCATAAAACTGGATCCCAGATATTTCTCCAGGCATTTTCAAGTCCATAATAACTATATCGAACTGTCCGCCCTGAATCGCCTGTATCGCATCTCTTGTACTGGAAACGGGCGTTACCTGGCACCCTTTTGTCGTCAACAATTCGCTGCAAGACTCAGCAATACCTATTTCATCTTCCACCAACAATAAGCGTAAACCTTGCAAATTATAATCCTTTTTTGTTGCCGGCTGTTTTATCTCTTTGTTTATCTGCGCTTTAATAGGAAGTGTAACCGTAAAAAGGGCGCCTTTCTGACAGTTTTTTCCTACAATCGCCCCCCCATGTTCCTTTATAATCCCGTAACTTACAGCCAGACCCAACCCCGTACCCTTTCCCACCTCTTTTGTTGTGTAAAACGGAGTGAACACCTTTTCCGGTTCAAGGATGCCTGGTCCACTATCCTCAAATTCTGCGACGATTTTGTCTCCTCTTTGAATCGTTCGAATAGTTAGAACGCCCCTTCCATGCGCAGTCTTCATAGCATCGTATGCATTATTAATAAGATTTATAAAGACTTGCATGAGCTGCACCCGATCGGCCATCGTTTTTGGTAAAGCTTGAGAGAACGATTGTTCTACCTCAATATTATTAACCCGAAAGTCATTGATCTTTAATTCAAGAGCATCCTTTAAAACATCATTAATAGAGAGATACTGACCCCTCCTTACGGTTTTTCGTTTCGTTGCAAACGTAAGTAAATTTTCAACAATACGGGTACAACGCTGAGATGCATCGATGATATGCCTCAGTCGACTCGTAGCTCCCTTCGACAAATTGTCGCACATCAGCATTAGCTCTGTGAAATTCATGATAATCGACAATGGATTATTCAGTTCATGAGCCACCCCGGAAATCATTGTGCCAACGCTGCTCATCTTTTCTGCCTGGATAAGTTGTTCCTTCAGTATTTTTTGCTCAGTAACATCATAACCAAACAAATTTATGTTCGAAATGGTATTCCACTCATCCTTAAGATAGGTAACAATCCATAAAATGTCCCGAACCTGGTGATCCCGGGAAGCAAATGGTATCTCGATCTGTTCCTCTTTCTTTCCACTCAACAGCATCTGTATGTCATCGAATAATTCTTCTATCTTATCCTGTGGGATAAAAACATCAATTACAGATTTTCCTAGAACCTCTGCCAATGTATAGCCAAATCTCTTCTCCAGGGCACTGTTCACAAATACAATTTCTCCTTTTGAGGTTATTGTCACGACATACACATTGGTATTTTGTATCAGGGCGTCCAGAAATTTTCTTTGATTATACATCTCCTTTTCCGTTTCACTCAGCTTCTGCGTTTTTTCCTTTAATAGACTCTTTAAACGCGCCTGATATTCAAAAATCCTTTTTTCCAACGTACGCCGTACAGTAACATCACGAACAAATGCCCTCACGATGTAATCCTTAAGAATGCTGTCATACTGAATGGAACAAATTATTTCAGCATCCAATCGGTTGCCGTCCTTTGTTAACAAGGTCATGATCAGATTATTATCCTTACGCAATTTTACCGAAACGTCGTATTGTTTCTTGATATTAGACCCGTTCTCATCGGCAACGAGATCAAATAAATACATCGATATCATTTCTTTTGCAGTATATCCAAGTGTTTCTAACCCCATTTTATTTACATGCAAAAATCTTCCGTGATTATCCATCTTGAATATAATCTCTGGTGCATTCTCAACCAAATCCCTGTATTTTTCTTCTGATGCAGTAAGACTGTCTAGCAGCATAGCATTCATCAAGGTAACCGTAACTTGTGCCGATACCTGTCCTATAAGGTTACTGTGGACTTCAGTAAAACACGTTTGATTTTTACTCAAAATATTTATGCATCCAATTAAGGCGTTATTTATAAACAACGGATAGACCATGTACGATGTGATACCATTGTTCAATACATGCACCCCGTCATTGCTCGCATTTTTAGGCAATTGATTCTTAATGATGACCTGGTTAGCCTCTGATACTTTATTATAAAGGAATCTTTCCATCTCGGTTTTCAGCTCATTACCTCTGTGAAAGCTATGTATATTTTGCCCTAGGTCTAATAAATAGGTGTAGTATTCACCCGATGTTTCAATCTTTGATATTAAACTAAAGTAATCAAAGTTAATAACTTTTCTCAGCTCAAGGCAGAGCGCATTACAAAAATCTTTGTACCTCTTATGAGAGAGTACCAAACGGTTTATATTCAAAATGGTCTCTCGTTCCTGTTCCATCCTTTTCAGCATATGATTTGTATCGATTTTCTGAAATATCCTTCTCAATACATCATCAAGGCTCCCCCAATGGATTGGCTTCGTAATATAATCAAAAAGGCCCAGACCTGACATCTTCATTTGTAGTGCAATATCAATTTTATTTTCCTTTGTTATAGGCACTATCACAGTGTGTGGATAATACTTTTTCATGATTTGAACAGCTACTATCTGTTTATCCGGATCGCGATCAACGTCTACTAAAACTACATCAACGCCGTTATTGCTCTCAGGTACCTTATGTAAATCTCTCTCTTTATAAACAAAAGAAACATCAAATCCACCCTGTGTAAAATAATCACGAAAAGATGTAAATTCTGCAGCAATACCGCCCAGAGAGATAACAAGAAACCTTTTAGTTATAGCTTTATTTGACATAGTTAACAGTATTGATAAAATTCATGTGCAAAAGCCTAAATACCTTATAGGCAATTACCTTACCGAAGGGATCATACAAATTGGGCAGCAAAAAATTCTCTATTACAATTTTTATACATTTCCTCCTGTTTTTTTGCAATTAAAATATATTTTGCTCCTGAACGAAATATCGTTCCATTTCCATCGGAAATAACTCCAATTCCAATTTATATTTATAATCCCGCTGTGTCGATCAGAGTGCTAACTTCTTTAAAAATACCCATGGTGAAACACTCAAGACTCTCAGTTACTCGATGGTCATTGACAGCTTTCTATTGAATTGTTCCTGATACAGTTGCCGGTAAAGACCATACGAACGCTGCAACAGCTCCCGATGGCTGCCAACCTCCACAATCTCTCCGTTGTCAAAGACAACAATCATGTCCGCCGATTGAATCGTGGAAAGGCGGTGTGCAATGATTATGGTCGTCCGCCCTTGCATCAATCTTTTCAATGCCTCCTGGATCAGATTTTCAGACCCGGAATCAAGGGAAGAAGTTGCTTCGTCTAAAATCAAAATAGGCGCATTTTTCAAGAACGCCCGCGCCAGTGCAATGCGCTGTCTCTGACCGCCCGAAAGCTTCATACCTCCCTCACCGATTTCCGTTTGATACCCATTTGGCAATTTACAGATAAAATCATGAGCATTCGCAGAAATCGTTGCAGACCTGACATCCTCATCGGTAACATCGGACTTGCCAAACAGGATATTTTCATAGATCGTCCCGGAAAACAGAATGGGCTCCTGGGGCACCGCAGCTATGAGTCTTCTCAGGCAACTGAGTTTAATATCCCGGATATCCCAATCATCAATGGTGATCTCCCCTGCGGTAACATCATAAAACCTCGGGATAAGCTTTACAAATGTTGACTTGCCGGCGCCGCTCGGCCCTACCAGCGCCACGGTACAGCCGGCCGGAATCTGTAAGTTTGTTCCCTTCAGAACAGTCTTAGACATTTCATAGGAAAAATGGACGTCTAAAAATTTGATCTCACCTTTAATAGCTCCGACTTCCTGGGCGTTAGGGCGATCCGCGATCTCGGGAGAAGTGTTAAAGACCTCAAAGATCCTCTCCATCGCTGACTGAGAGTTAGCTAAAAGGATATTGAGTTCCGTAAGCCGGTTGAGAGGATTGTAAAACATGCCCAGATAGGCATAGAACGCAGTCAATTCGCCAACCGTAAGATAACCATTGATGACCTGCTTCGCCCCAAACCAGACGACTAATACAGGCGCGATGGACGTCAAAAAACCGATTACGGATTGTGCCGTAGCGTGGTGTTGTATATGCTTTAACTGATAAGATAAGTATTCAAGGTTATCTTGAAGAAAGTATTTTTCTTCCACCTTCTCCCGTGTATATGATTGTATGATGGAAATGCCGCCCAGCTTTTCATGAACATTTCCAGAGATCTCTTCCATCTTCTGATGGGCCTGCTTGCTGGTCTTTTTTATCTGTGATTTGAAATGCTTGTTTAATAGGAAATAAAAAGGCAGGAGTGAGATAGAGACCAGTGCCAATTCCCAATTCATCCTGAAAAGGATAAAGACGATCAAAAACAAAGCACTTGCGTCCATAACGGTATTGGTAAAGGCGGCTCCCACAAAATTTTGTGCAACCGCAATATCTCCCAAAAGGCGAGACGCAACAGATCCAACCTGACGTTTTTCGTAAAAACTCAGCGACATCCGCTGGAGATGAACATATAACTCATTCCGTAAATCAAAAACAAGTCGTTGACCAGCTTGATCGGCAAAGTATGATCGGAAATAAGTGACTACTGCCCAAAACACATAGAGTCCAATCATTGACAGCATCATGTAATGTAATTTCGTAACATCATATGAAGATGGCGATAACAGATGATCAATCACATCTTTAAAAACCCATGGAAATACTAATGGGATGTTATACTTCAAAAGCCCGCAAAAAGTAGCTATTGTGATCAACCGACGGTAGGGCTTTACGAATGAAAGAAATTTTTTTAATGGGGGGTTTATAAAATCCTTAGGCACGAGTTTATTACCATTTACTTAAAAACAAATTGACACGTAGAACTTCAAATATTAAGGCTGTACAATTGTAACATTTTGGTAGAGTTTGTAAAATATCTACGACAAACATTATGCCTATATCTGATCTCTTTCTACTAACGCTCGAACTGAAAAAATAAAATACAACTTTTGGAGAAATGATATGTTGTACTTATCCCTTATCCAACTACTTTCATAAACATCAAATATGGCATTGCACCTACTTCCGTTTCCCCACCGGATGCGTTTTGGGAAATTCCTGCGCAATTTTGACAGCCTCCGGAGAGCATTGCGGGTGGCCCCACCCGCTCGCGCTGGCACCATTGGTAATATCATAGACAATGTTATCGTCTTTTGTTGGGCTAACCCCCGCAGGTACGTGATCCAGATTCAGGTTATGCCGCACCTTCCACGCGATATTGTGATCGGCGCAAGAGCTATCGCCGCTCACGCCTAACGCTCCCACAAGTTTTCCCTCACTATTATACAGCGCCAAGCCTCCTCCAAATACATTCACCCCGCCTATCTTATGACCAACCATAGGGTCTTTTTCCGTACCATATTTTTCAGATGAACCCTGATAAGCTACTTCAGGTGAAACCGGATTACTCTCTTGCAATCCAAACAAACTACCGCCAGGTTGCACCGCAGAAAAAAGATTTGCAGTCGATAATGCAAATTCCGGCAGACTAAAGGCATTTGCGGTATTTGCCTTTTGCGCTGAAATAACGCGGCTACCGGGCCACTGGTCACCCCTGTCTTTCCCGGAAAACACCACTGCCCTTACCACACCGTCCCGGTCTACCACCGTTGCCCACATATGAAAACCAAACCCGCCATTATTTTCCTTCACCACTGCCCTGAGAGCTTCCTGAATCTCCGTATGTGAAGGTAAACCATTCGCAAACGATAATTGAGAAAATAATACGACAAAAAATACCGATATAAGAAACCTATTAAATGCACCTTTAAGACTTTTCACGATATCCCTCTCCTATTCCAGAAAATTTGCCAGGTAATATTATTGTACTATAGCCCTTTTTTCCCAAACTTTATAATCTTTGCACCCTTTGTCCAAATACTCATGAAAGGGTTAATGTTCATTCAAATCCCTATGAGAAGAAACAGTTCTCATAAATTATTAAAAGAGGTGAAGGATTCCCAATATGCTATTGAAATGAATACGATAGTTGTGGTTAATCTCATCGCCCTTGCCGTGATACCAGAGGGCCATGCAAGAAAGCCATTGAAAAATAGACGTATGATCGACACCAAAAAAACATAAGTCCTGTGATGCTGAGTGCTGGCCGAGCAATTATCAGAAACGTTGCTTCAATCTGCGCCTATACAGCAATGAGTATACCGTCGCCCTGCCAGCCAAACCCTATCAGACAAAAGTCAGCAACATGACAGGATTCGAAATTGCACCGCCAGCCTTGCAGTATATGTTCCCGCAATCAGACTATTCCTTCACTTCTTTTACGACAAAAGTACCTTCAGTCGGGTTCTGAAGAATCGTTTTGACGCGTTCCTGCCACAAATTACCAAACGCCTTCGATTCTTCTTCAGATGCCTTGCCGGAAAGCACAAGCGGCATCAATTTGTCCATGCGTTCGCTCGCTGGCACGTGATCGGTACAATACGTTACTTCTATCTTTTTCCCGTTGTCAACTCTTTGGAATATTATGGCACAGGTTGCTGATGAATCGGGAGTGTGTTCCTGATCAAAGGTCATTAAATTACGCCTTCCGTACTTTCCTGCCGGGCCAAATCCCATGAATCCATTCTCAGCGGCAGCCCCGGTTATCATCGTTACTATTTGTGAAATCGGCCCATTTACCTTATAGTCAGCACCCCCTTTAAAGACAATCTTTATATTCCCTCTTACCGGTACTTCCTCACCGTATAAAGCTTTTAATGCCAGCTGTGTGGACTTATAGGCGCCGGCAACGGCAGGACAAGAGTGTCCTGCAAATTTCACTGCATCGGCATACGTATAAACAAATATCTCCCCTTTATCCATTGCACCGAGCATGATCGCCAGGGGGTCTTTCATCTTTATCGGCTCCGTCTTATCAAAAAAATCCTTGCTGTATCTTGTCTGCCCCTCTGCAAGGACATATCCCTCCATTCCGATACAATACGTGATTGATATAGCCAGTGCATACGCAAAAACCTTTTTCAATGTAGTAATTTTGCACAATTCATTATTCATACCTCATGTTCCTTTCTGCAAATAAAGACAATGACAGTTACCATAATTCTTTATTGAAGAATTAAGAAAAGTCATATAAAATTGTGTAGGGGCGAAGCATTTGCCGCAACTGACGCAAATATATTCATCTTGTATTCCGGCAAATGCTTCGCCCTTACTATAGTGTATAGTGTATACAAGAAATTTTATTTAGGCAAGAGCATTTAAAGTACCATGACAAAAAAACTCAGACTCGGCGTCGTCCCCTATATGAACGCCAAACCATTGATTTACGGATTAAGCCAACAAACAGATTTAGTTGAATTGTCATTTGAAGTGCCTTCCCTCCTGCCAACTATGCTGAACAAGGATCAGATCGATGCAGCCATTATTCCTTCCATTGAGTATTTCAGAAGCGGCAATTACAGCATAATCCCTGATATTTCCATCTCATCATACGGCACTGTTGAGAGTGTAAAGATATTTTCAAAGGTATCCATACAAAACATACGCACTGCTGCACTGGATAAAAGCTCCCTGACATCCTGTGCACTGACAAAGATTATTCTTAATGAGCAATATCACCTCTCTCCCCAATATACACAGTGGAACAACCAATATGACATTTCTGGTACCAATGCTGATGCCGTCCTCCTCATTGGGGATAATGCAATGAAAATTAATGGCAGTGAATACGTTACCCTGGATCTGGGGCAGGTATGGTTTGAATATACCGGACTCCCCTTCGTTTACGCCGTATGGGTTGTCAAGAAAGATCGTCACATACCTGGAATAAACAAACTGTTAAAGGATGCGAAGGAATCCGGCATTCGATCCGTTAAGTCATTAGCCGCTGCCGAATCACAACGCCTCCAATTAACACAAGAGAGATGTCTTAACTATCTTACAAACTCAATCCGGTATAATTTGGGCACAGAGGAGATAAAGGGGCTTCAGACATTCTATCAACATGCCGTTTCATTAGGACTCGCGCCCAAAGGGGTGGAGATTGTATTTAATGAATCATAGCGCAGCAAAGCCGCAACCAAAAGGGACTTGACCACAAAGACACGAAGGGCACAAAGAAAAACTTGCAAAAACTTGTCCTCATGAAAATGGGGAAAAGAAGTTTTTACATGGCAATACTATAAACAGAACGACTCAGAAAAGACAAAGTCGATTGACTGATCCTTCGGCAAGTCTTCGATGCAAGCGCAGACGAATGCTCAGGGTGTAGCGCCATTCATGGCGAGCTACAGAATATGACGCCGTTCATACTGAGCTACAGGATGGAACACCGTTCATGGTGAGCCAAAGGATGAAACACCGCTCATAGTGAGCTAAAGGATGGAACACCGCTCATGGTGAGCTTGTCGAACCATGTTGGGGCTTAAATCACTGACAAGGCTATTTTTATCCATAATTTTACTAAAGTTATCAAACTGTTTTTGGAAGACATCACTATGCCAATTCTACCAAGTGAAATCGAGGATATTCTTGAAAAAGCCATCAATAACGAAAGATTGTCTCCGCAGGATGGTATAAAACTATTTTCCACAAAAGATCTTACCATCCTGGGAATGGCAGCGGATGAAGTCTGCAAGAGAAAACATCCGGAAAATTACCGGACTTATATCATCGACCGTAATATCAATTATACGAACATCTGCATATCAGAATGTAAATTCTGCGCATTTTATAAAGGTGTTGAACACAGCGATGGCTATATTATCCCAAAAGATACCTTGTTTAAAAAGATTGAAGAGACCTTGGCCCTGGGCGGAAGGCAAATTCTCATGCAGGGCGGTCTGCATCCGTCTCTAAAACTGGATTTTTATCTGGACATGTTAACATCCATCAAGGCGAAATATGATATCCACATCCATGCCTTTTCCCCGCCGGAGATCGTCCATTTCTCAATCTTAAATGATATTTCAGTCCGTGACATCATACAAAGGCTAAAAGATGCGGGACTTGACTCGATCCCAGGCGGCGGCGCTGAAATCCTGGTTGATCGGTGCCGTGAACTCCTGAGCCCTAATAAATGCACGGCACAGGAGTGGATCAATGTCATGCGCGGGGCACATAAGCTTGGCATGCGCACCACGGCAACCATGATGTTTGGCCACATTGAAACAAGAGAAGAGCGCATCAGACATCTGGAAAAAATCCGGACACTTCAGGATAAAACTGCCGGTTTCACCGCCTTTATCGCCTGGACATTTCAGCCGGGAAATACCCAATTGAACACGGCATTATCGGGAAGTTATGACTACTTAAAGACCGTTGCCATTGCGCGCCTCTATTTAGACAACTTTGAAAATATTCAGGCTTCGTGGGTCACGCAGGGGGCAAAAATTGCCCAACTCTCGCTAAAATTTGGCACCAATGACATGGGGAGTACCATGATCGAAGAAAACGTAGTGAGGGCGGCTGGGGTAAGTTATCAGATGGATAAAGGAGAGATCGAGTCGCTTATCAACGATGCCGGATATGAGGCAAAACAAAGGGATTTATATTATCAGATGCTGTGAAGCAATACTGCTAAGCTATGAATGAGCACAATCTCGCAATAGACCCAAATTATGGTAAACAAAATCATAGGTGTTTAATCGAGCAAATAAGGCGTTGATTTTTATGTCAAATCTATCCTCATAATACCCACCCCTTGAATCCCCTCCCAGGAGGGGACTTCTCATATTCCCCTCTTGATAGGGGCAGGGGGGGGTGTCCTTTAAGCGACTGATTTTAACACGGCAGACACACCATTTTTATCAACAACAACCTCAATATACCACCCATCCCTGGCCATGCCTGCATTCACTACTATGGTGTCGCCCACCATGTCCCTGGCCTTTGATTCATGAATATGACCTGTGATACAGACGTGGGGTTTGTATTCTAAAATAAAGTCCCTGACCGCCTGACTCCCCACATGCATGCCATTTCGTATAATGTCCGTTGCCGTATCTTTGGGGGGCGTATGGCAGACCATGACCTTCCACCGCGCATCTTTTACCTTATTATAGCCATTTATCAAGAACTGTTCGATATCACCCTCACTAATCTCCGATGGTGTTTGAAAAGGAGTCGGGTTCGATGCTCCGCAGCCAAATATGCCGACATCTCCAAAGACATAGCCATTCCCGTGCAGGTTTATACCCTCTTTTGTCAGATAATCATTCACTTCCGGCTTGTCCATATTCCCATACTGCGCGAGCAGGTTCTTATTGTATCTTTTAATAGCGTCTAATACCCTTTTCGTCTCGGTCTTTCCATGACAATTCGTCAAATCACCCGACAATACAATCAAATCTGCCGTTTCCAGGTCCGGTTTTATTTTTATAAGATTGCTGACATCTTCATGGATATCGCCAAAAGAAATAATCTTCATCTCTCCTCCCGGTTCGAAAATAAGCTCATCAAAATTTGTGTAAGTATCAGTATAACACAATGATACAGCATAATACCCAATTTTCTTAGTTTCTGGGTGTTGTTAAGCTAACATGACGACTAACCTCTTTTTTATATCATCAAAACTAACCGTGGACTCATCTTTCCGTTCAGCAATTATTGCCAAGTCGTGGAGGTCTTCAAACAGCTCTTCATAATCTTTCATGGGTAAAATAACGGCCTTCTTTTTACCCGATTCATCAACAATAAACTGCCCAAGCAATTCTTTTATTTCAAATGCTCCTTGTAAAATTAAATCCTTCTCCTGCACCAATACCCTTCACATCTTATTACTGCATCTTCTAAACCTGTAAGGGCGAAGCATTTGCCGCCTACTGCAAGCATACAATCTTGTAAAAAAATAAATGCAAGTCAATGTCTGGCAAATGCTTCGCCCCTACACATTAACATATTTTAACCACCTTTATCACTGCATCGACAGACGAATACTTTTGCGGGAATTCAAGCCTCGGCCTTTCGATGACTATGGTATCTATTCCCTCTTTCAGCGCAGCATGAATCTTTTCGAGTACCCCCCCTACCTCACCGCTATCTTTGGTCACCATCGTATTAATATGATACTGTCTGAACATCGCACGGTTCAGATCCTCTGAAAATGGGCCGTGCATGGCTATGATATGTGTGGGCGGAATTCCCATGTCAAGGCATTGTGCAATATGTTCTGGTACGGGAAGTATTCGCACATACAATTCTTTTTCATTTTTAAGGACGATAAATTTCGCAACACTCGAAATACCCGTTGTGAGAAATATCTTTTTGCCAAGCATTTTAGATATGTCTACGGCTTCCGACATAGATTTAACCTTATGAATCAGGGGATGATTGGGTATCTCTATCTCCTGCCGCTCAAAACGGAGGTATCGTGTATTCGTAATCTTGCAAGCATCCATTGCATTCCGGGATACCTCAATCGCGTATGGGTGAGTGGCATCCACTACCGTATCTATCCCCTTTTCTCGGATCAAACGGGAAAAACCATCTACGTCTAAACGGCCTTGCAGACAAACTGCCTCCAGTCCCAGTTGCTCAAACATCTTTTTGCCGTATTCAGTTGCAACAGTCGTCAGGAGGCTCAACCCCTCTTCATGCAGTCTTTTAACAATCTCTTTTCCTTCTTCTGTGCCTGATAGTACAAGGATCATGGTTCAAGCCGCTCAGGGTTTTTAATTTTTTCTATGAAAGTTAAAAAGTCTTTTAGGCCCGATTTGCAATTATTCATGAGTCTTGTGCCGTCAAATTATCAGCATCTGTGAACGAGCACATTTAGAAAACCGAAAGAGGGCTCTCTGTGAGCTACTTCATGCACTGATAGTATCACAACAAAATTTGGATGTCAATTTAGAGTTGAATTAACAGGCAGCAGATTAGACACAATTCTAAAGGCAGTTAACAAGCGGCTACTCCAGATATTAGCAGATGTTGTCAGAAAGAAATTATCCAAATATGGTTGATAATATGCACTCTCAAGACGATTTTCGCATGTTAAGATTTTTTTATTGATTTGTTCCTGTAAATTGCTATTATGCTCAACCGAACGACATGAAAATGGGATTTCTTGTCTATACTGCAAACCGAATGAACTGCACTTCCACTGCTATTATGGTAGATAGATGCCCAATAGTAATCTATTATCCGTGAGATTGTTTTTATGAAACACTTAAAATCACTCTGCACACCACGAAAAATTGAACAAGATACAGATGTTTTGGATATCATCGACCTTGCAGAAGGCCGTATTGACCCCGCCCTGTTTTTTGAGACCAATTTCAAAACACAGGGAATGGCCGTGCTGTTAAAAACGGCGTTTGAAAGATTCAAAGGTAAAAGCCATCAAAAGCTTGTAAAGTTGACACAGAGCATGGGCGGCGGCAAGACACACAACATGATCTCTTTGGGCTTGTTGGCAAAACATCCGGAATACCGCAAAGGAATAATTGGTAATAATTACCAGGATGAAGGGCTGGAAGAAGTACAGGTACTTGCGTTCTCAGGCCGTGAAAGCAATACCCCAAACGGCATTTGGGGTTCAATGGCAAAGCAATTAGGTAAAGAATCTGCGTTTAAGGCGCTGTGGGAAGGTGGATTAAGGGCGCCGGGGACAAGTGAATGGGTAAATATGTTAAAGGGCTCGTCCAAGCTGATTTTGTTAGACGAGCTGCCGCCCTATTTAGAAAATGCAAAGACCGTAACTGTTGGTTCTGGTGATTTGTCCATTGTAACGACAACCGCATTAGCAAACCTTTTCAATGCCTTAAACAGGAGAGAATTAGATAACGTCCTGGTAGTGATCTCTGATTTGAAAGCGACTTATCAAAGCGGCGCACGGTTATTGCAATCGACCTTCCCCAATCTGGAAGGCGAAGTAAATCGTTTTGCGCTGGATATTCAACCAGTGAGCAGTTCATCAGATGAAATCTATGATATTCTCAAAACGAAGCTTTTTGCTGCCCTTCCTGAAAAAGATGAGATAAACGCCATTGCTAAGGCATATAAGGAGAAGGTTGAAGAGGCAAAGAACCTGGGCTTTACCAATTACAACCCTGACAAAATATTCACCGGTATCAAGGAATCATATCCCTTCCATCCTTCGATAAGAGAACTCTACGAGCGTTTCAGAGAAAATCAAAACTTCCAGCAAACCCGCGATCTTATCCGTTTGATGCGAAAAGTGGTAACGTCCATGTGGAATTCTGACTTGGCGGACAGGAGATTTTTGATTCATGTGTATGACATTGACCTGAATGATGCCTCATTGAATACAACAATTACTCAAATTAAACCTTCTTTGGGGAATGCCATCAGCAAAGACATCGCAAACGAAGGTCGTGCTACCGCAGAAATAATTGATACTCAATACAAGATTGAATTTATCTCTCAGGCCGCAAAGTTGTTATTAGTTGCCTCACTGGCTGATGTACCAAACGCGCTGTTAGGCCTGAATCAGCATGAACTGGCAGGCTATCTGGTAGAACCTGATAAAGATATTACAAATTACCGCAAGGCATTTGAAGACTACCTGGGTCAGGCATGGTATATTCATTCAGATAAAGACGGTCGTTTACACTTCCAAAATGTACGCAATCTGATTGCTGAATTGAATAGCCTGGTAGATGGTTACGACGAAGAGAGTGCGAGATTGGAGATAAGGACGTATTTGGAAGATAAGTTCAGGCCAGTAACTGCGGACTGTTACCAAAAGGTAATGGTGTTTCCGCCGGTTGATCAGATTAAGGTGGAAGAGGAAAAGATATTACTCGTGCTTTTTGAACCCAATATCTCCGGAGGCGGCCTTAACCCTGATTTACTGAAACTCTGGGAAGACACCCAATATAAAAACAGGGTAATGTTCCTTACCGGCGAACGCAACACGATGGATAATTTACTCCGCAAGGCCAAAGAATACAAGGCCATCCAACGAATCATTGCACATATGCGAAGTGAACGGGTTGCTGAAAACAATCCGCAATTTGAGATGGCTATTGACAGAGAGATAAAAATCAACCTGGCATTCTTGCAAGCGGCAAGGGAGACCTTTGTCAAGCTTTACTATCCATTCCAGTTTAAAGGCACCAACCGCATGGTAGATGCCGATTTTATGATGGAGTGGAAAGGCAACAATTATAACGGCGAGGAGCAGGTCCGTAAGGTCCTTGCGGACAGGCAAAAGTTCACTTCAGATGACCCAAAATCTGACGGTTTCCGTAATAAATGTCTGGAAAGGCTGTTTACGTTACCTGAAATGAGACGAGAGGATTTGAAAAATCGTGCAGCCGCCAACCCCGCATGGCAATGGCATCATCCAAAGGCCCTGGAAGAACTCATTGACCATTGTCTGCGCACGGGCTTTTGGTTTCAGGCGGGCAACTACATTCAAAAGAATCCGCCGAAGGAAGATACCTCGGTAACAGTTCAAGCCACCTGGCCTGATAAAAACAAGAGTGAAGCCATACTCAAAATACTTCCTCGATCCGGTGACATCGTGTATTATGAATACGATCAACCACCAACCACTACTTCAGATAAGATTACCGATTTCAACGCATGGAAAACAGATGCAATGGTGGTGTATTTCCTTTGCGTGGACAGCAAAGGCATCCACGAAACAGGCCAGCCATATAAATGGGTGAACAAGTTGAGCCTCCGCTATAAGCCATACGACGCGGGTGATGAGAAAAAAGTGAAGTTGGAGGCGTCTGCTAATGACACAAAGATACTATATACCACCGATGGTTCCGACCCCAAGGAAAGCGGGGCTGTGTATGCCGGCGATTTTGTGATTCCAAAAGATACCCGTTTTGTACTGGCCATTGCAGAGAAAGACGGCGTCTGGAGCGAGAAGCTGGAGATACGTATTGACCACACGAAATCAGAAGGCTTAAAGATCGATAACAATAAAAGGCTTACCTACGAAAAGAAGGGCATGTTCAATACCAGCAACAACAAAAATACCTATGAAGAATTAGAACTCTTTAAAAAGCATGGCGCAACATGCAAACAAGTGTATCTCAATTTCACTTTCACGGTAGATGGCAAAGAACATTGGGCGCAGACCAATTATGACGAATCGCTGGAATTAACAAAAGAACAAATTGAGGCTCATATTGATTTTATGCGTTCTGTTCATATACCAAATGTCGAATTTAACACATCTTTGCAAGTAGTTGGTATTATCTTCCCCAGCGGACAGTCTTTTAAAGACTGGATGGCCGCAAAGCAATTGCAGTTGAGCGATTTTAAACAGGAAGAAATCATTCAATAGCCCGTAAGGGTGAAGCATTTGCCAGCTTGGATATGAACGCATTTATAGTCAGCGAAAAAAGAACGTTGTCATTTCGAATGGGCAGTTCGTTCCTGGCGTGTCTTCAGTCATTGCACCTGGCCAACAGAAAAGAAAGTTGTCATTTCGAAGGAGCAGCGCGACTGAGAAATCCTTGTTTCGATTGAAAGGAGAAATCCTAAGATTCCTCGCTCTGCTCGGAATGACAAGCACCCATCGGAACGACTGGTACGTACCGGGATGATAGGTACTCTGTGGGATGACAAGCACTCAACGGAATGACAGGTACGTACCGGAACGACAGGTACTCTGTTGAGTTTAACGCATCCCTGCAATTAGGCGGTATAGTCTTCCCCAGCGGCCAGTCGTTTAAAGACTGGGTGGCCGCAAAGCAATTACCGTTGAGTAGTTTTAAGCAGGAAGAGATTATTCAATAACCTGTAGGGGAGAAGTCGGAAAAGACACGATAAATATTTGAACCATTCAGATTCTTTTCCTTATCGTTTAATCCCAAAGGGATGACATGTTTATAGAAACAAACAATGATCGTAGGATGCGACCCCATCGGGGTCGTATGACCACGGCAATATTGGAGGCTACAAACGTATGAACCCTACAGGCTCAGTTTTGCATCAAATAATCCTGACCCGAACGAATCGGAAAAGTTTTTTTTGATAGTAGATGTTGAAACGGGCTTGTCTTTTAAAAATGAGAAAGTACGACATACTACAAATCGGCTTATAAGCCTTGTATGGTGAGGCATTCCAGTTTTTCATAAAAATATATTTGCCGAAAATGTCATAATTATCTTTGTAAGACACTAGTACTTACTTACATTGTGTACTTACTCACATTGTGTACTTGCTGGCATTGTGCACTTGTTCGCATTGAGTTCTTGTCTACACTGAGCACTTGTCATTCCGAGCGAAGCGAGGAATCCTCAGATCTCTCCTTTCAATCGAAACAAGGATTTCTCAGTCGCGCTGCTCCTTCGAAATGACAACTTTTTTTCTGTTGTCCAGGCGCAACGACTGAAGGCACGCCAGGAACAAGCTGCTCCTTCGAAGTGACAACGTTTTTTTCGTTTACTGGAAAAGTGTTTATATCCGGGCTGGCGAATGTTTCGCCCCTGCATGACGCAAGAGGTTCTCTATGACATTGAAAATCAAATCAAAGACAAAATATAGCATCGGCTTCGGTTTTAATCCTTCAGAATCGAAACACCACTTCCTTATCATAATACCAAAGACTGCTGCAGCCAAGGTCTTGATCTATGAAAGGTTTGATTGGGATGTTGAAGAAGACGACAAAAACAAATTGCCTTTAACATCATCATCGCTCGAACCGCCAGAACAAAAGATTGACCAACGCTTTGATCGGTTAAAGTGTGAACTATCCAAAAACAAATGGAAGGAAATCGAGGACGCCTTTCGCACGGAATTTAACCAAAGGCTCCGTGAATACGGCCAAAAGGCCGCTGCCTGGAAGATAGGGCAAAACCTGGTGCACCGCCTCTTTGGCAAAGAGCTTACCTTATTATGCTGGGCGATTGAAGACTGCGATATCAAGGTGATACCCACTGCTATAAAAAACTGGCAGGGCTTAAAGCCCGAAGAGCGGTGGTGGCTCTATACCATGACCAATGCAAGCACCGGTGATGCACATACCAAATATGGCTGGCGCACCGCCATCCGCTACGCATTAACCGAAAATCCTATAACCGAAAAGCATCGTCAGCGCAGTTTTCTTGATCGATACGTAGATGATGCAATAGAACATCACGAAACCAAGAGATGACAGACCAACAATCATTCATAGAGGTTCAGTTCCCGGTAAGCAAGATATCAAAGGAGAGCTACAAGGAACGCAAGGCTGGCCAGAGCCAAACCCTTACCGGTTTAGGCAAATGGTGGGGCAGAAAACCCTTGATATTGGTAAGGGCTGCAATTTTAGGTCTGTTAATGCCTGCGAGCGAAGATCCGGTTAAGGATAGAGAGATATTCCTCAAAATCCTGATGATGGATGCAGATGGCTTGTGGACACGGAAAAACAAGCCCATGAAGAATGACGTCATCCTTGAAAACCTTTCCTATAGAGAGCTGAAGAGGTACTTTGAGGCGCCAGCCGAACTCTTTACTGAATGCCTGGAAAATCAGGAAAAACTATTTAAGCAAACAGTAAAAGAAAACATCTCGTTGCTCATGCCGAAGAAGGGTCTAAGCCGTGCAGAAAAAGAAGAAATGACCAAACTGGCCTTTAACCGCATGAGTTATGACGACCGCCTGGAGTACTGCCAGAGGCCCGAAGAGACGCAATTGGAAAATGAATATGCATGGAAAGAGATAAATAATCATTTAGGCACTCAAGCGCGATCTCTTGTTGAATTAACAAGGGAATTAGGCGTCAGGAAATTTGGTCATGTTCCCGCTGTGGGCGATTGCTTTTCCGGAGGCGGCAGTATCCCCTTTGAAGCGGCCAGGATGGGTTTGAAGGTCTATGCCAGTGAGTTGAATCCCTTAGGCGGTTTATTGACCTGGGCAGGCTTGAATATCCTGAGTTTACCTGATGATGAAATTAAGAAATTAAAGGACTTTCAGGAAAAGGTGTTTGATGCCGTTGCAAAGCAGGTAGAGGCGTGGGGCATTGAAAAGAATGAAAAGGGCTGGATGGCGAAATACTACCTGTATTGCAATGAAACGGTTTGCCCGCATTGTAAAACAAAGGTGCCGATGGCGCCAAGCTGGTGGGTGAGTAAAAAAACGAATACCATAGCCTTGCTTCGTTATAATGAGGCAAAACGCCAATTTGATATCGATATCGTTCAAGGTGCGGCAAAAGGTCAGATTGAAGCATGTGAGAAATCATCAACGGTAAGAGATGGGGCATTGTGGTGTCCAAAATGTAAGAATACGACGCCAATAACGGTCTTAAGGCGCGACGATGTCGATAAGGATGGCAATCCCGTTTACGGCTTGAGGAGATGGGGCGAAAAGGAATTTCTCCCCAAGGCTGATGATGTTTTTCAGGAAAGACTTTATGCAATTAGGTATATGGTGAAGAGAGACTCAAAAACGGAGATTGAATTTATAAAAAAACAGACACCTTCTTCAAACAGGAAACATGGCACTCATTATCATTATGCAGCGCCTGATGAAAACGACCTGAAACGAGAGCAAAAGGTCATTGACCTGTTAAAAGAGAGATTTGATGAATGGCAGGCAAAAGGATACATACCATCATCAAAAATTGAAGAAGGTTACAATACATCTCAACCTATTCGGGAAAGAGGTTGGCAATATTGGCATCAGTTGTTTAATCCGAGGCAGTTGTTGATTCTTGGTATTTTTCTTGAGCAAGTAGAAATCTTAGCTTTCAATTTTTTAGAAAAAATATTTTTAGTTTATAGTCTTCTTTCTTTAAATGCACTTGCAGATAGAAGTTCAAAATTATGTAGATGGGATAATGGAGGCGATAAAGGCCAGCAGGTTTATTATAATCAAGCATTAAACACTTTATATAATTATGCGACTAGAGGTGTTTCTGCTATTTATGAAATTTGGGCCAGCACACTAGAACCGCATTCTTTTATGCTAGAAAATTGCAAAATAGACATAATGGACGCAAGGATAAATGAAAACAATTCAGAATTTTGGATAACAGATCCTCCTTATGCAGATGCCGTAAATTACCATGAATTAACAGAATTCTTTTTGGCTTGGGATAAGAAGTTTATTGAAAAGATTTTCCCAGAATGGTACGCCGACAGCAAACGGGTCCTTGCCATAAAAGGCACGGGTGAATCGTTCAATCAGAGCATGATTGAGATCTACCGCAATTTGGCCAACCACATGCCCGATAATGGCATGCAGGTGGTCATGTTTACCCATCAAGACCCTGCGGTATGGGCAGACCTGACCCTCATCCTGTGGAGCGCCGGTTTGCATGTTACCGCCGCATGGAACATTGCCACAGAGACCGAAAGCGGCGGTCTCAAGGAAGGCAACTACGTAAAAGGCACGGTGCTGCTGGTGCTGCGCAAATTAACCACAGAGGCAACTGCCTTTACCGATGAAGTCACCTTTGAGATCCAGGAAGAGGTAAAGAAACAGATAGAGAGCATGCGGGGTTTGGAAGATAAGGAAGACCCCAATTTCTCCGACGCAGATTATCTGTTAGCCGCTTATGCAGCCACCCTTAAGGTACTCACCGGCTATAAACGCATTGGTGATATCAATGTAGCGTACGAACTCAGCAAACCCCGTGATGGCAAGGCCATTGGCCCGGTAGAAGCCATCCTCAACAATGCCATCCGCACCGCATACGATTACCTCATTCCGCAGGCATTTGACAGCTTTATCTGGAAGAATCTCTCTGCCGAAGAGCGTTTCTTCATAAAAGGGATGGAGTTAGAAAAGAGCAATGTCTGTCAACTAGGCGCCTATCAGGAAATGGCAAGGGGTTTTGGCGTGAAAGAGTTTAAGGACATGCTGGCAAGCACAAAGGCTAACCACGTGCGTTTCAAGACGCCTGCCGAGTTTGGCAACCGATGGCTGCGCGGCGCCGATCCTTTTAGCAACACGCTGCTCAGACAGGCAATCATGGCAATTTATCAGAGTGAAAAGGAACAAAACCCTCAGGCAGGCCGCGCATGGCTCAAAAACGAAGTGGAAGATTACTGGAACAAACGAACAACGATTATTGAGCTGCTTCGTTACCTGAGTACCACTGAACACATAGACCACATGACACACTGGAAAAGCCCTGCTACGTATGCCAAGTATTTAGTCGAATTAGTAACGAATGATGGCGTTGGGGTGGTTGATAATAGATGACGTTGTAATGGGGGTAAGTATTAACCCTAACCCGAACGAGTTGGAAAAGACACGATAAATATTTGAACCATTCAGATTCTTTTCCTTATCGTTTAATCCCAAAGGGATGACATGTTTATAGAAACAAACAATGGTTGTAGGAGGCGACTCCATCGGGGTCGTATGACCACGGCAATATTGAAGGCTACAAACATATGAACCCTTCAGGTTCAGTTTTGCATTAAATAATCCTGACCTGAACGAATCGGAAAAGTATTTTTTGATAGTAGATGTTGAAATAAGTTTGTCCTGACGAAAATCAGTTTTTATCATTTTGAATTTGTTTCGGAATATTCTACGCAATAATAATTTTTCTTCCGACTCGTAAGGGCTTATCTTTTAAAAATTTAGAAAGTACGACATACTGGAAATCGGCTTATAAGCCTTGTATGGTGAGGCATCCGGGTTTTTCATAAAAATATTTTTGTCGAAAATATCAATATTATCTTTGTAATACACTAACAGTATTGACCGCCATGGTATCAGAAAAATGCCATGGAACAATGGGAATTGGACTTTTTTGCCGTCTATCTATGTCGTATTGTTAGTTATACAAATTATGATTACCTCATTTTGAGTTAGAAGAAACGGCCCACCCCCTTCACCCCCGCCAGCGGGGGACAGACATTGTCCCCCTCCAGAGGGATAAAGGGACTGCCCCAGCGGGATACGTCACTAAACACATCGGACAGACACTGTCCCCTTCCAGGGGGATAAAGGGGGAGGGTTTCTCTCATTGGAAGGGAGAACTATCCACCGCCGGCCTATCCGTGAGATATCTGTCTCCCAAGTCGGCATACGGACAGACGGGACAAAGGAAGTCGTGAAAACATATAGTTACAATCCATCGAAGGCCTAATTTAGTTGGGATAATTGGAAAAAATGACGGTTTTAAGAGGGCGCCAATATTAACCCTGACAGGGCTGGATTTGATGAAATGGCCGTGTTGTTTAGGATTTTAAAGGTTTTATTATGCACTTGACCCACCCCTACCCCTCCCAAGAGGGGAAGAGAAAAGTCCCCTTCATGGGCGCAATGAAAAAATCCCCTCTTGGGAGGGGTAGGGGTGGGTTAAAAGCGTTGTGTTTTATATTTAAAAATCAAATTTAATTTTTCTGCAGAGTAGGGGCGAAGCATTTGCTGATAATGAGAAATTTTAACACACCAGGCAGCAAATGCTTCGTCCCTACCAACAATTTTATATGATCCATCGATTTTCATCACGCATAGATAATCTGGGAAAAAGTTTCTTTAAAAACGCCTTGCAAGGCGCAGTCAGTTACGACCGCATTGCAGGTTATTTCAGCAGTTCCATTATTGAAATTGCAGGTGAACAAATCGAACAGATGCAAGGCAAGGTGCGCATTGTTTGCAATTCTCAATTACAGGCAGATGACGTTAAATACATCAAAGACCAGCCGCAGGCAATGAAGCTGGAATGGTGCGAAGGCAAGCCAGAAGAGGGGCTTTCCAGGGTTCCTGACAGATTGAGACAGCTCTACAGATTTTTGATAACAGAGAAGATTGCCGTTCGTGTTTTACCGAATGATGTCTTTGGCTTAATACATGGCAAGGCCGGTGTTATTACAAAGACAGACGGCAGAAAGATTGCCTTTTTAGGCAGTATGAATGAGACCTATAGCGGCTGGAGCCAGAACTATGAATTAGCCTGGGTGGATGACGATGCATCTGCAATTGATTGGGTGCAGCAGGAATTTAATGCCCTATGGGAACATCCGCTGGCAAGACCTCTTACGAAGTTTATTATTGAGGATATCAAACGCATTGCCGAAAGAAGGGTGATCTATGAGATTTCCGACTGGCGTACCACAGATAATCCGGCAGCAACGGTTATTGAAAGCCCGGTTTACCGCAAAGAGTTTGGCTTATGGGAACATCAGAAATACTTTGTTGATCTGGCATACCGCTCCCACAAAAAAGGCTTGGGGGCAAGATACGTTTTGGCTGATATGGTCGGCTTGGGCAAAACTATCCAATTAGCCTTATCAGCAATGCTCATGGCTTTAGAAGGAGACAAGCCCATTTTGATAATCGTTCCCAGAACGCTCATTTGGCAATGGCAGGATGAACTGTTGGATTTGCTGGACATGCCATCCGCTGTTTGGAACGGCAAATGTTGGGTAGATGAAAACAAGATAGAATATCCGGTTAAAGAAGAAAACGGTCTGTGCAAGTGTCCAAGAAAAGTGGGGATTATTTCACAAGGGCTAATTGTGCGATCAAGAAGCAAAGTGGCAGAGCAGTTATTGAAGCTTAATTATGAATGCGTCATTGTCGATGAATCGCATCGCGCAAGGAGGAAAAACCTTGGCAATGGAAAAGAGAATGATGCGCCGCAGCCAAATAACTTAATGGGATTTCTGATAGATATTGCCAGGAGGACAAAGAGCATGCTGCTGGCAACAGCCACACCGGTACAGATGCATATGATTGAAGCATGGGATTTGCTCTATATCCTTTCGCAAGGCAACGATTTCGTATTGGGTGATAATCTGAGCCGTTGGCAACAGGAGGCTAATAAAGGTCTTAATTTAATTACTGGCCGTGAGGAATTGAAGTCTGATTATGAAAAATGGGATTGGTTAAGGAATCCGTTTCCTCCGGGCGATGAAAAGCCAAACACTTTTGGCGTAGTTCGCAGACAAATTAATTTGCCGCATGATAAATTCACTATTTCCGGCAGTGCGCTTAATGACTTCACACCACCTCAAAGGGCGATGGTAGGCAGAATTTTTGCCGACGATTTTCTAAAAAATCATAATCCCTTTATTCGCCATATCATCAGGCGTGAAAGAAAGTTTTTGGAGGCAAGCATAAACCCAGATACAAATCAGCCATACCTGAAACCCATTAAAGTTGGCCCCGATGGATCAGGCCCTTTTGGTGAAAAGGATGAAGAGTCCCTCCCATTATCAACCCATCTGTTTGATGCGTATGCCTTAGCAGAAGAGTTTTCCCGGCTTTTAGGGCAAAGAGTGAAAAGCAGCGGTTTCATAAAAACTATGCTCCTGCGAAGGGTTTGCAGCTCAATGAATGCCGGACTTTCAACCGCAAGAGATATTTTGAAAAATTGGATAAGAGATACGAACGAAGATGACGAAGATTGCCATGAATATGCTGAAGAAGAACATGATAATGAAGCCAGCAGCATAAACAGTCAAGATTCGCCATTCAAGAATCTTACCAGTGATGAAATCAATTGTCTGGAAAGATTTGTAAAACTATTGGAAGAATATCAGGAACGAGATCCCAAATACGACCTCTTAAAAAGAATACTTACTGAATCGTATATCGAGGAGCCATGGATTAACAGAGGTTGCATTGTGTTCTCTCAATACTTCGATACTGCCAAATGGCATTGCGATCGGTTTGCGAAAGATTTCCCCAACATTATGTTTGGTTTATATGCCGGTAGTGACAAATCCGGCATCTATGAGCATGGCATCTACCATCGTAAATCAAAAGAAGATATCAAAAAGATGGTTCGTACCCGGCAAATAAAATTGTTGTTTGGTACAGATGCAGCCAGTGAAGGTTTGAACCTGCAAACATTGGGGACTTTAATAAATCTGGACTTGCCCTGGAACCCAACCCGTTTAGAGCAGCGAAAAGGCCGCATTCAGCGCATAGGTCAGGAGAGAGATGAAGTGTGGATTTACAATATGAGATACAAAGAATCGGTAGAAGACAGGGTACACCAACTTTTATCTAATAGATTGAAGGGCATCCAGGATTTATTCGGACAAATACCAGACACACTTGAAGATGTTTGGGTGGATGTTGCATTAAACAATATCGCAGAAGCCGGCAGGAGAATCGGGGAAGTTTCTGAAAATGATACGCATCCCTTTTATAAAAAGTACCAGGACATGAGCAGCATCAAACCCATTCATTGGGAAGATTGCGCATTCGTGCTTGACAACTATGAAAAGAAGAAGTATCTAATGCAAGGATGGTAAATAGTATTTTATAAAGATAATTTTGACATTTTCATCAAAAATATGAGATTAACCCTGTCAGGGTTTAAAACCCTGACAGGGTGGGCTCACGAATTTTGCGCTTCGGACTTCGTCTTTTCCGATTTATTTGGGTTAGGTTTATGGAAACCTAAATATAACAGGATACCCAAATATTAATACTTATCCTTTGAAGGCTTGTTGAAATGAAAAAATCATTAACCCGTGAAGAGATGCGGGAATTAGACAGAAAGGCCATTGAGGAATATAAGATTCCGGGCATTGTCCTCATGGAAAATGCCGGAAGGAATGTGGCTGAGGAGGTATTAAAAATGATAGGCGATCCTCAGCAGACACGAGTGGCAGTCCTGTGTGGAAAAGGGAATAATGGGGGAGACGGGTTTGTCATTGCCCGGCACCTTCACAACCATCACGTTCCCGTGGAGGTTTTCCTCGTTGCAAGGATTTCCGATATTTTAAAGGATAGAGATGCGGGCACAAACCTACAGATACTTTTAAATATGAAAATGCCTGTGAATGAATTACTCAATATTACCGATGTGAATAGCACGTTAAAAGATCTGAGTAATTGTACTATACTGGTTGATGCCTTATTTGGGACGGGTCTTTCGGGTGAGGTGCGGGAACCCTTTAAGACCTTTATTCAAAAAGTTAATAATCTCGATAGGCCTATTGTGGCTGTCGATATACCTTCCGGACTTGATTGCAATACCGGTAAAGTCTTAGGGGCAGCGATTAAGGCAACAAAGACTGTGACCTTTGCATCGAGTAAGAGGGGGTTTTATCTGGAAGATGGGCCAAACTATACCGGTGAAGTTATAGTGACGGATATTAGTATCCCAGTGGAATTGATACCATAAATATTCGTAACACTTTAGTTTTTTGAAAAATTACAAATAACTATATTCACCTCATAGTGTAGGGGCGAAGCATTTGCCGCAACTGACGCAAATAAATTCATCATGTATTCCGGCAAATGCTTCGCCCCTACTTTTTCAAAAAACTAACAGGTAGAATTGACTGTTGGTGCGAGCCTTGTGTGCTCCTGTAAAAGGCGAACACAGGCCCGCGCCAACACATACCACCCATACGATGCAACAATATTTTGTGCAATTACGTATTAATTTACTTAACAAGCTCACCTATCCGGATATGCTTACGAATCACATCATCGATGTCCTCAAGATATTTTCCTTCCGGTGGATAACACTTAGTCCCATGGATGTTAACATCCAAGCCATCGAGTTCCTCTATTCTTGAGACTCTTATGCCCATGGTGTGCTTTAATCCGAAGAATATGGCGAAGCCAAAACCACCTGCCCAAACAATGACCGTGAGAAAAGCTATAAACTGGGCAAGGAGTTGCTGTCCTGAACCTGCGATTAATCCGCTTACATTACCGTATGAGCCATCAGCAAATATACCAACTGCAAGGAGTCCCCATAGCCCATTCGCTGCGTGGACAGATACGGCTCCAAGCGGATCGTCTACCCTGAATATGTGCTCAACAAGCCACACAGATCCGCACATTAACAGACCACCAACGATCCCAATAATGATGGCAGACCAGGGGGCAACATATGCGCATGGCCCTGAAATTGCAACAAAACCTGCCAGGGCGCCGTTACAGGCCTCGGCCACATTGACCTTTTTTGTCTTCATGGCGAAATATAAGATGACAGCAACGGCACCGGCAACACCGGCAAGTAAGGTATTTGCTGCAATGATTGAAGATCTTAAGTCTGATATAGCAAGTGTGCTTCCGGCATCATAAGCAAGCCATCCAAAGGCAAGGATAATCGTTCCAAGGATCACGTAGGCGATATTATGTCCTGGTAAGGCATTCGTAGAACCATCCTGGTTATATCTGCCAATCCTTGGGCCTAATGCCCATGCACCCATAAACGCACATATTCCACCCGCTGCATGCACTACACCAGAACCCGCAAAATCTTTGGCCCCAACGCCGAATGGTAACTTTGCCAGCCATCCCTCACCCCATACCCAGTGACCGTAGAATGAATAAACAAAGGCGTATACCAGGAAACATGCCAGTATATAAGCAGAGAATTTAATCCTTTCTGCCACAGCGCCGGCTATAATACTGCCGATAAAGGTTGCAACAACAGCCATGAAGATAAACAGTAAAATGGTTTTTACATCATATGTATCTCCGAGGAGCATAAAACCGCTGTAACCAATGAAGGGGTTTCCTTTATCAAGCCCGGGTCCAAGTTCTGACCCTCCAAGCATCAGTGCAAAACCAAAAAGCCAGAAAATAAAGACGCCTGCCGTCGTCGCCATGAAGCAATGCGTCATGTAGCTGAGCATATTCTTGGAACTAACAAGACCGCCCAACAATACAAATCCGGCCTGCATGAACAGGATAATAAAGGCTGCCATAAGTATCCAGGCAAAATTTCCTGAGATATTCAATCCTTCGACGCTGTAAGAAAATGTCAGTGCACCGTTGGGATCACCCGCATATGAAGAACGTATCAAAAAGAAAACCAACGGTGTACTGTATAGAATGAGGCGTCCGAGATCTTTTAGCCTCATTCCCAATATGTTAAGCATGAAAAACTCCTTTTATGGTTGAATATAGTTATTAAAATCGCGATTGTCTTTTTGTAATTTTGAATAAATCGGGTTTTCTTTCTCAGCACCCTTCTTGGGCATCTCAATGACATCATTACTCTCAATTTCCTCCCTGGGAGATAATTTAACAACCCTTCCATTTGTAATAGCGCGATCTCCTATTTCACCAGTGCGTATGCGTATAGCCGATTCTACATGCGTTATAAATATTTTACCGTCGCCGTTTGCGCCTGTTTGTGCCCCGTCAAGAATTATGTTAACCACTTGATCGACGTCCGCATCCTGAACCACGATTTCGAGTTTTAACCTTGGGTGCAAATCTACCTTGTATTGCCTGCCGCGCCATACCTGAACTACGCCTAATTCGCTTCCTTGTCCCCTGACCTCACTTACCGTCATTCCATTTTTTTCTATTTCCTGTAGCGCCGCACTTATTGCTGGAAAACGCTCCGGGCGAATAACTGCCTCTATCTTCTTCATATTCGTTTCCTCCATAAAAATTTTCTAATGCAAAAATTACACATGAACATCAGTTACTTCTAACAGTTTTTCTTCAGACATTTCATCAACTTTTATTTCTTCTTTTGGTTGCATCTTCACCCATCTACCTTTTCCTTTTGCAATTTCTCCCTGAACAACCTCTGATTTTAATCGTAACGTATATTCGTATTCTCCACTGATTCCGTCTTTTTCATATAAAAGACTTTCGATGTTACCAGTTACCTCATCGACATCTTCGTCTATCAATATAACCTCAATCTTTGCATGTGAAATTAAATCTACGATATACTCCTCATCACGCCAGAAAAAAGACCGGGTTGCGCCTTGCCGGTCATCTCTTATATATGCTATTTTTAATACAGGATATCCCATTGACTTAAAATAGTCTTTTATGGCATCGACTGACCTGGGTTTCACCAACGCTGTTAATCTTTTCATTATTCGCACCTTTCATTAAAAGAGTTTGTAATTTTAGTTACACACGGGCAAAACACAGCATTAAGTAGTGCAACCAAAGTACCATGAAAAATAAAAAACAAAAAAAGCTACTTAAGATATTCTTAAGTAGCTTCAGAATTAATACTTATCAGTTTAATTATTATATCTTAATAACACGTTTGAACGATTTGCATAAAAGGCATAAATGTCCTGAAAAAAACGTTATTTGAAATTGCCGAGATATAAGTTAGCTGAATGAACTATGTTATAAAGATTCGGGCACGAAAGAGATTTTTCGGGAATTTCTGCACTAAATAAGGGATGCTTAATTTTTAAAAATATCTTTACTGATATTGTATTTTTTCATTTTTCTGTAAAGAGTTTTTACATCAATCCCGGAAATCTTTGCAGAGGAATCAATTCGTCCTTTACACCGTTTTAATAGCCCGGATATGTATATCTTTTCATAGTGCGCTAAAAAATCTTCCAGACTATTATCTGTCATTTGTTCGCAATCTACATCCACGACACCTTCTCTTGTTTGTATTTGACTTGGCATTAATAAACCTATCTCATCAATAACAGGGTCTTTTGCCATTATTACAGCGCGTTCTACCAGGTTCTCAAGTTCTCTCACATTGCCAGGCCAGCCATAAGACATCATGGTACTCAGAGTATTTTGCGAGATAGAGTTTATCTCCTTTTTTAGAACCTTGTTGTACTTTTCAATAAAGTGTGTTGCAAGTAATGGAATATCCTCACGCCGTTCCTTTAACGACGGCAATTGTATTGGTATAACATTTAAGCGGTAATATAAATCTTTTCTGAAACCTCCCTCATCTGACAATTTATTGAGATCTTTATTGGTAGCTGCAATAACCCTTACGTCGACCTTTATTGTCTGATTTCCACCAATTCTTTCAAAAGATCTTTCCTGTAATAATCTTAAAAGCTTCGTTTGCATAGAAAGCGGCAAATTACCCATCTCATCAAAAAAGACTGTCCCCGTATCTGCATATTCAAACTTACCGATTCTCTGCTTTGTTGCCCCGGTAAAGGCACCTTCCTCATGTCCGAAAAGTTCGCTTTCCAGCAAAGACTCAGGTAAGGCGCTGCAATTGATGACCACAAAAGGGCAATTTTTCCTCTTACTGTGGTGATGAATAGCATGCGCCACAAGCTCCTTTCCAGTACCTGTTTCACCTGTAATCAAAACGGTTGCATCGGTATCTGCCACTTGAAGAATCGAGTCGTAAACTCGCTGCATTGCGTATGATTTGCCTATGATGTTATCAAGGCTAAACCTCCCTTCGAGCTCTTTCCGTAAAGCTTTGTTTTCGGTGATCAGGTTTTGTCTTTCAAAGGCACGCTGAATAATTAGTCGTATCTCTTCAGCAGAAACGGGTTTGGTGACATAATCGTAAGCTCCCATCTTCATGGCTTCAACTGCAGTTTTAACACTCCCATATGCCGTCATCATGATCAAAAATACATCTGGAAATTCGAGTTTTAATTGCTTTAATAATTCAATCCCATCCATTTGAGGCATTTTGAGATCTGCAATAATTAAGTCATACGAATCTTTCCGATATAAATTCAACGCTTCCAATCCGTTCAAAGCTGTATTGACCTCGTACCCTTCTTTAGCCAAAAGAATTCTGATACTGCCAAGAACGTATTCATCATCTTCCACCACCAATATTTTCTTTTTTCTCATCATGGATTAACTGCCTCGATTAAATTGGAACGAAACGATTGCTTTCAGCCAGTTTTAAAAATTAAAATATATTACTGCGAAATCAGTAACATACCATCTTTTAATCAGTTATAGCATAAACAGATAATTGGAATATTTTTTGCTTTCTACATTCTTAGAGATTTGATGAAACTAAATCATTTTGCTAACTGGATTAATATCCAAAGGAGGACTTATGCAAAAGATAAAGATCGTAGACCATGAACAACTGCTTTATTCTGAGCCTGATGTTACGATAGACAAAATGGTCGACAATAAGAGATATCAGTACTGCAGATTCTCTGCTCAGGAAAATCTCTATAAGGAAATAAGTAGTATTGCAAAGCAGTGGAAAACTGGTGAAATATCCCAAAAAGCCGCTCAAGAACTTTTAGAGATTGCATCGCTTCCCTATGAACGATGGCTCTTTGATATAATTGTTGATCTGGCCAAAGAGACAACAAATCTTGAATACATTGCCTATGATGATGAACACAAAGAGGTAAAGGCAATTGCATTTTTACAACACGGCAATGAGAGGTCATATAATATCCAATATAAGTAAATACCGATCTACAGAGGCAACGTGATCTGAATCGTTGTTCCTGCGTTAAGTTTGCTTTTGACATCGATCCTGCCTGCGTGTTCGGTAATGATATTATAGCATATCCATAGACCGAGCCCTGAGCCGGTTCCTCTTTTCGTGCTAAAGAAGGGTTCAAATATTTTTGGTAAATCTTTATCTGGTATTCCACAACCATTATCAGTAAATTTGATTAAAAGGTGTTCGTTTTCCATCTGTGTAGTAATACTGATAATTCCACCTTGCGGCATAGCATCAATTGAATTAAGGATAAGATTGATGAACACCTGTTCTAATTGATTGGGATGACATCTTATCAGAGGAAGGCCATTGTCCAAAAATAGATTTACCGTTATATTGCTTTGAGCAAGCTTTCTTTGTAATAAACTTGTAACATTTTGAATATGATGGTTGATATTATGGTCTCCCTTTTCTTCCATGATGTTCTGACTGGACTCTAATAAACGCCTTACAATTCCCGCTATCCTGTGAATGCCTTCCATCACGAGCTCCACGTACTTTCTTTCTTCAGCATCTTCAGTCATATTTTCCAGGAGTAACTGTAAGTAATTCGTGATTCCTTCAAGTGGATTATTGATTTCGTGAGCAACACTCGCAACTACTCTTCCCAATGAGGCTAACTTTTCCGCTTCCACAAGTTGTATCTCCAATTTTCTTTTAGCGGTAATATCCCTGTAAACAGACCTGATGGCAATAATTCTTCCGCTCGTATCACAAATATGATTATCGTTCAAGCTTACGTCCATAATACTTCCATCTTTTTTTACCAACTGCAATTCTAACCCTTTTGCGAGCTGTCCGCTGAAACGTTTTGGTAAGAGTTCTTCCATAATTCTTCGTGTCTTTTCCGTTTGAAACTCAAAGATGTGCCTTCCAATAAGTTCTTCTTTTTTGTAACCGAGGATCTTTGCACCTGTTTGATTGCAGTTAATGATGCTGCCATTTTCATCATTTGTTATATAGATATCCGGGGCATTATCATAGAGGTCTCTATAGCGTTCCTCTGACTCTTTTGTTTTGGCAAATAATCGCGTATTTTCTATTGCGATGGCCAATTGCATAGCAATCTGTTCCAAGATCGTGAAGTGTTTTTCTGAAAAGTTATTTACTCTCCTACTTCCAAAATTAATTGTCCCGATAATAGCGCCTTTATATTCGAGGGGGAAGCCCAGCCTTGATTTTATTTCCTCTTTGATTAACATCTGATCTGACCAAAAATCGCTCTTTGAGGTATCTCTCACGATAAATGGCTTACCGGTAAACGTTACCCGTTCTAATAAGCTGCCCTCTTTGGGGAGCCAATCACCTTCGTCGATCGTTGTATGATTGCATGGCTTATCTACTGCCAGAATCTCAAACCTTTGTGTTTTCTCGTCAAGCAGAGCAATACTAATCCTGTCAAAATCAATAATACGCTTCAGTTCGTTACTTATGGCTTTAAACATTTCTGGCATAAGACCCGACGTAATAATCTTATTGATATTGTAAACAATCTCCTTCTGGTGCTCCATTTGCCACATCTTGGTAATATCCTGTATCAACTCGAGCACCTGCACTACATTCCCCTGATTATCCTTTATCGGTGAACCAATAAAATGGTAATATCTCTTTTCATTATCTTTGCCCGTTACCAGTCTTTTTGTTTCTTGTATTCTACCGGTCTTGAACACGCGATTTGCCGTGCAATCCTCAGGAGGTACTTCACCACAACCGAAGATGCAATGGCAATTCGGCACAAGAAAACTGTTTATCTTGCCAAACCGGTCCTCGAAAGGTTTATTAGCCCACGCTATCCGCATATTGTTATCTATGAGGCAGAGATAAGCGCCAATCTCAGTGACGATTAACTCCAGTTTCTTCTCCTCCCGCTCCAATTCTAAACGCGTTTTTTCAAGATCGCTCAGCATATATAAGGTAGCTTCTCTGAAGTCTGACAATTCACCAATAAGTTTTTTTGTCTGTCTCATATCCCTCGCAACACCGACAATTCCTAATACCTCTCCTTCATTATTCCGCATAATACGTCCGCAAAAATGCATAGGGATATCTTCGTTGTTACGATTTCGATACGTTATATCGTAATCTTTTAACACATCTTCATTCAAGAGAGCACTCCATTTCCTGTTTGCAATAGGATTGGCTTTATCAGGCAATATGATACTAACGTCCCCGCCGATCAGATCTTTTTCTTCATAACCTAAGAGATTCAATGTTGTTTTATTAACGGTTTTTATCTTATTATTTTTGTCTACCACAATTAAGGTATCGATCATACTTTCGATTATATTATCTACATATGCCTTTGATACGGTAGTTTTCTGTAAGTCTTCAGTCATTTTATTTATGGAGGTAACAAGCATTCCAATCTCGTCCCTTGAATTCATGGATATCCTTTTATCAAGATCGCCGCTGGCAATGGCATTCATCGTGTGGGATATTCTTGATAGTGGGCTTGTAATCAATCGTTTGATCAATATAGAGGTGATAACAATAATAATTCCAAAGGAACACAATGCGATACTGATAAGTATTATGATATTTGTCTTTATGCTGGCATAAATAGGTTCTAAAGGAACGATAACGCTTATTGCCCCTCTCAAATCTCCTATTTTATATCCCTCCTTTTTATACCCGGAAATATCAATTTCTCCTGAGGGATCACCGTGACACTGGAGGCATTCTTTCTCGATATAAACAGGATCAATATAACGAAATATTTTCTTATTGTTTGCATCTAAGGATTCACCAGAAAATGCATCCTGCGGTTTTTGTTTTTCCATTTTTTTTAAAACTGCCGTTTCAAAATTGTCCGGTGCGTTATGAGGGTTTCTGTATTTCAGGCTTATTTGCCGAATGATGTAGGGCGTGCTCTTACTGATGCGAAGGGAAATCTCACTGCCAACCTTTGCCGGATTCAGACCTTTAAAAACCTTATTGCCGCTCTTGGGATCGGTATTGATAATATCCTGGACGCTCGCCAGATAGCTGCGGGTAATCTCCACCTCCTTCACGAGTATCCTTGCCTGTTTTTTAATCTCTTCCTTTAATGACGAGGCTTGTCTTTGGATAATCCATGTAAATCCGACTCCCAGTATGAGTGCAAGGGTAAGGCTAATAGATAAGATACATTTAGTACCGAGTTTCATGGCAGTTATCGCAGAAAGGAAAGTTATTATCTCTCATACGATATCTTGACTTGCTTCCGTAAACAGGCCAGGAAAGTTTCTCACTTTTATAGCAGAGTGTGCAGATAAGAGGTATTTTCATGCATATGCTCTGTTACTCTCAGGAGTCTTCCTGTTTTAAGACTCTCAGTTCTTCTTCCATCCTTTTCATCTTAATCTCTCTTCCGATAGCAACTTTTGCAAAATTCTCTAATTGCTCTACCTTTTTCTTCAGCTCATCCCGCGATGCCTCTAATTCATATGTTCGATTCTTTACATCTTCTTCGAGATGTTCCTTTATATGTTCAAGCTCTTTCGTTCTTTCTTTTATTTTGTCCTGTAATGCAGCATTCAGGTCCTGAACCTTCGAAATTTTCACGAAATCAAGCCATGAAGTAACATCTGCATACTCGCTGATATTCAGTCCCTTTACCTCTTCTTCATTGCTGATCCGAATACCAACATATCTTTTCAAACACCAGAAAAACACAAGTCCCGTTGAAAAGGCCCATGCAAACGCTACAATAATTCCCAAACACTGGACTCCCACCTGGAGGAGTCGGTTAGCATGCGTTATAGAGAATGCAGATGCAGGAGTAAACAGACTCACGGCCAATGTACCCCACGCACCGCAAAAACCATGGACAGGGACTGCCCCTACAGGATCATCTACTTTTAACACCTTTTCAACAAAGTCCTTTGCTAATATTGCGATAATTCCAGCACAGAATCCAACAACACATGCATAGAGAGAACTCACCCTGCTTGATCCGGCAGCAATAGCAACCAATCCTCCCATAATCCCTAAAAGGATTTCTGCAGCATCCAGTCTTTTATTTTTTAGCCTTCCAAAGACAACGGCGCACACACCTGCAACCGAACCTGCAAGGGCTGTGTTGATGATTACTAACCCAATACTTGTATCCACCTGTAAAATAGCTCCGCCATTAAATCCAAACCAGCCAAACCAGAGAAAGAACATACCTATGGTAGCCAAAGGCAGGTTATGTCCATACATCCTGTTTGCAGTACCATCCGGATTGAACTTGCCCATCCGTGGTCCCAGTATAACGGCCCCCGACAATGCTACCCATCCGCTTATAGAATGCACCACAGTAGAGCCTGCGAAATCAATAAATCCCAACTTACCAAGCCAACCAAACTGATCATGATGAAATAAATGTCCCCAAGCCCAGTGACCAAAGACAGGATAAACGAGGCTTACAACAAAAATAGTAGTACAGATGTGCATTGAAAGTTTTGCCCTCTCAGAGAAGGCGCCGGATGTGATGATAGCAGCAGTGCTTGCAAATACCAGTTGGAAGAATACAAAGGCATATCCCAGAGAAGTCAGGTGGGTATCGATGCCAAAAAACAAAAAATTGCTTGTGCCCAAATAACCTTCATGACTAGCGCCAAACATTATCCCAAAACCGAGAAGAAAGTACATTATGGAACTTACAAGAAAATCCAATATGTTCTTCACCGCAACGCTTATTGCATTTTTAGCCTGTACGGAGCCAGCCTCAAAGGCGGTAAACCCAACTTGCATGAAAAAGACCATGCTGGCAGAAACAATGAGCCAGACAAAATTGAGTTTATCCTGAAATACCTGCAAAGGTGTTTCTGCATATAGGGCACAAGAGGGATAAAAGACTGTTGTGAGGACACCAATGCCTAAAATAATAAGTAAAATAAGCCTGTTTTTCCCGCTGTAGCTTTTTCTGCTAGTCATTTTTCACTTCTTATAAACAAAAGATATACAGGATGTGAATGTCTTTTCACTACCGGGTAATAACTTAAATAAAATTATTGTATCCGTTGATATACTTTCCGGACTCGATTGCAATACTGATACTATTTTAGGTACTTCCATTAAAGCCACAAAAACCGTAACATTCGCAGTATATAAAAGTGGCTACTGTTTGGAAGAGTGACCTGAACATACGGGGGAAGTTATCGTAGCTGATACCTGTATTTCGAAAGAATTGATGCCGTATGATTGAATCTTATACGATATTAATCATGTATCCAATTTCACCCCTACACAATTCTTTCCGGAAACCTTGCAATGGTTCATTAAACGATTAATCCTTTTTAGCAAGGCGTCCACGGTATCATTTGGCTGTGCAACAGTGGCTGCAACTGAAATCGTAACACGAATAGTATGCGCTCCTACCAAAAAACCCGATTGTTCAACGAGAACACGAATTTTGTTTGCAATAGAATACAAATGGTCATCATTAACGTTCATAGCAATTACCATAAACTCTTCACCATCCCATCGGCCTACCGTGTCAGACGTTCTTACACTATTTGCTACCGTCTTTGACACCATCTTTAATACGCTATCCCCAATGTCATGGCCGTATGCGTCATTTATCCCTTTGAACCCATCGATATCCACCAAAAAAATTCCAAAAGACCAGCCGTATCTCCGCATTACACCGAAAACTGTCCGCAAATTCATCTCTAATCCCCGTCTTTTCATTAACCCTGTAAGCGGATCAAGCAAGGCGCACCGCTCGAGTTCTTCAATCTTATGCTTAGTAGCTTCTTTCGAGGAATTATCGCAAATTTCCTCAAGAGCGCCAATAATCAGTCCCTCTGCATTCTTAATAGGTGATGTACGCAATAAGACTGGAACCCTGTGGCCATTCTTATGTCGGGCATACACTTCCATACTGCGGGGCTGTCCATCAAGCATTGATTCTATTACAGGGCATTCTTTTTTACCAATGTCACCCCCCTGATCATCCACAAACATTAAAATATTGCAATTGCAACGTTGTCCCAGAATTTCTGATATCCCATAACCAGTGAGAATTTCTGCACCTTTATTGCAGTAAGTAATTATCCTGTTTTGATCGATAAAATAGATTCCACTGGATAGACTATTCAACAAACTTTTGTATAAACTTGCGTTCTCTAATTCCATTCCCGTCATTGTCTCCAAGTTTAATGAATCAAAGATGATTATTCACATTTATTTAAAAATTAAAGATCAATCAAACGACCACTCAACACACTAATTTATTTTCCAGGCCAAAGGAATCAGCTTGCATCCTTGCATGATACGAGCTGCGCACAAGCGGCCCCGATTCTACATGCTTAAATCCCATACGCTTACCTTCTAACTTCAATATCTCAAATTCCTCCGGCGTATAATAACGCTGGATTGGCAAGGCGCCTCTTCTCGGCCTTAAATACTGTCCTAACGTGAGGATGTCGCAACCCGCGTTTCTTATTGCCTGCATGACATCAATTATTTCATCCCATTCTTCGCCTAGTCCTAACATTAATCCTGATTTTGTTGTCAGAAAAGCCAATTTCTCGCGCGCATTTCTTAATAGTTTCAATGAGCGATTATAATCAGCCCCGGGTCTTACTTGAAAATAAAGGCGTGGCACAGTTTCTATATTGTGATTTAAAATATCCGGCTTTGCGTTGAGTACTGTTTCCAACGCCTCCGAAGAGCCGCCAAGGTCTGGTATCAATACTTCCAGTTTACAATCCGGGATAAGCGCCCGAATACATCTGATCGTTTCTGCGTAAATGGATGCGCCGCCATCGGAGAGATCGTCTCTTGTCACAGAGGTAATTACAACATATTTTAGCCCTATCTGTTTAACTGCCTCAGCGATTCGATGGGGTTCCTCCCTATCTACCCCAGGAGGATATCCTTTCCCTACCGCACAAAATCCACACTGCCTGGTACACGTGTCACCAAGTATCAAAAATGTTGCAGTTCGGTGTTCAAAACACTCGCCGATATTTGGACAAATTGCCTCTTCGCATACGGTATGGAGTCGTTTATCTCGTAAAATACCCTTCATCTCATTAAAATTTCTTCCGGCGGGCAACTTTACCTTTAACCAATGCGGGTGCATATTATAACTTACGATTTACGCGGGTTAAAAATGAAACAAATCATTTTTTTTGCCTCAATATATTTTGCACTTCTTCGTCCAATCCTTGCCGCCACTTTAAATATTTTCTGGGAAACGGACTATCTTTCTTTATCATATGATATAGGTAATTAATTCTTGATTCCACCATGAGCTTAGCCCTCGCTGTATTATCGTGCACATACTTACCTATTAAGTCTAATAGTTTTTCTTTGTTGTTATAAAACTTTTCTATTAGCTCTACGATATGAGGCATATCATGTACGACATTTCTACTACAGAAATTTACTATTGTATCATTAAATGATAAAATATCCTCGTCCTTATCAATAATAAGACAAGCGCTATTATCAATAGCATGCAACTTAGTGCCGTCTGTACATAACATATTTCCCAAGTGTCTATCGCAATTTCCAATAACAAAATCAAAGATCTTTAGCCGTTCCAAATCCTTCTTCTCTTCAGCAGTAAATCTTTCTATCTGATACCCGTCTTTCGCATCTTTAAGCCATTCCTGAACCGAACCGTCGTACCTGATGTTGCCGATCGTATCGTCAATGACCATGGTTTTTGGAACCAAACCCAATCCTACGATCTTATCGATTTGATAAACAATCGCATCTCGTATTGCCGTGTCAGGATTTTGAGCCATCCAGTAGCGCCGGATATCACACTTAAATATGACAGCGCTTCCATCCTTAAAGGTTATTCTTTCCGGTCCGCGCAGCCCTCCTACCTTTTTGTCGTAATCGACACGCTCTATCTCTTTGTCCTTTATACTGCCAAAGATTCCTTCTTTTATCCCTTCTTCGGGAAACGGGCTTTGTATATTCTTACTATTTGTATCTTCTTCCTGTTTATCCATAAAAGCGCTATTATACCTTCACATAATTTCCTGCAAAATCGATCCTTCGCATTAAAGTCTCCATCTGAACCGGTACCAATTGTACCTGAAACACATCTAAATAATGTTTAACGAGTTTGGCGCACACTTCATTTAAATTCGGATTTGTACGTGATAACTCCCAGACAGAAGTGATCTTTACACCCTGAATTCCGCAGGGAACAATGTAATTGAAGGGAGATAAATCGTTATTTACATTAAGAGAAAATCCGTGCATGGCATAACCCAAAGCAATACGAACCCCAACAAACCCGATCTTTGCCTTGTTTGCCCAAACACCTGTAAGTCCTTCATTTCGTTCGGCTGCGATACCAAGGTCTGATAAAGTCCTTAGCATCACCTCTTCCAGCATTCGCAGATACTGATAGTAATCTTTCGTATAGTTATCCATTTTTATGATAGGATAACCGACTGCCTGACCAGGGCCATGGTAAGTAGCTAAACCACCCCGGTCTGTTTTATACACAGAAAAACCTTTATTTTCGTAATATTCCTTGTTGGATATTAAATTATCTTCTTTGTAGCGACGTCCAAATGTAAACGTAGGCGGATGTTGAAGCATTATAAAACAATCTTCTATCTTGCCGGAAATTCTTGCCTCGAGCAGGGATTTTTGGAACTCCCATGCCTCACCATACTCCACCGTATCCAGTTGCAGGAGAAGACCTCTTCGCCTCATACGGAGCAACCTCCCATCCTTCTAAAATATCCTTAATTTTACGGAGAAACGTATCGGCATTGGCGCCATCCATAACCCGGTGATCGAATGAAAGACTGAGATACATCATGGAACGAATTGCAATAGCGTCATCTATCACGACAGGCCTTTTGACGACTGCCCCTACGCCCAATATGGCCACCTGCGGCAGTAGTATGACAGGCGTCCCCAATAGGCTGCCATTAAGGCCGTAATTCGTTATAGTGAATGTCCCCCCCTGGATGTCATCTGGATTTAACTTTTTGCTACGTGCGCGCAATGCAATATCCTGAATGTCCCTGGCTAACTGTAATAAGTCCTTCTTGTCGGCATCTTTTATTACAGGAACGATCAAACCATCTTCAAGAGATACCGCAATCCCAATATTAATGAAGTTTTTTTGTACAACACCCTCTTCTGACCATGAGGAATTCAGTATGGGATATTCTTTGAGCGCACGAGCAGTAGCAAGGGTTATAAATGGAAGATAGGTAAGATGTATACCCTCTCGCCTCATACTATCCTTATTCAGCTCGCGGTGCCGGACAACCTTTGTCATATCAATTTCAAACACCGTCGTCACATGAGGGATCGTCCGCTTGCTCTGCGCCATCCTGTCTGCAATAATTTTTCTTTTCGGACTTAGCGGAACAAGCGCTTCCCTCTCAACGACCTTCTTCTCGGCCTCCACAGGGGGAGTCATCCCTGCACCAGCTCTTGATGCAACGTAATCCAAAATATCCTTTTTGGTAACCCTCCCTCCTTCGCCCGTTCCTTTCAGCGTTTCTACATTAACACCATATTCTTTGGCCAATCTTCTCACAAGGGGCGAGTATCTTTTTTCTACCTCCTCTGCCTTCTCAACCTTCTCAATTGTTTTAATAACCTCAATGGTTTCTTTCTTCTTTACAATCTCAGGTTTTCCCGAAACTACACCCACCCCTTCCTTTGCTTCCACAGCTTCAATTTGAGCAATCACCGTTTGCACGGGAATAGTCTTACCCTCCTGATAGAGAATCTTTTTCAGAATGCCGGCAACCGGAGACGGCACCTCTGTATCGATCTTATCCGTACTAATTTCCACGACGGGTTGTTCTTTTTCAACTCTATCTCCTTCGTGTACAAGCCACTTTGTAATTGTCCCTTCCACAACACTTTCACCCATCTGTGGCATGATCACATCAACTGGCATACCTTAAAACCTCCTGACAATGGCAAACGGAAACCAAACGGATTTCATAACGATAATCATACATTAGCAATGCCGGATTCCAAATCAATAATGCATTAATTTCTCAACCGCTGATATAACATCTTCTTGTTGTGGAATGAAGGCTTCTTCCATTTGAGCACTGTAAGGTACCGGCGTATCCGGGGCGGCAACGCGCACAACTGGTCCATCTAAATAATCAAAACAATGTTCGCTGATTATGGCAGAAACCTCAGCGCCCACGCCACCCGTTTTCGTCTGTTCGTGTAATACAACAACCTTATTTGTCTTTCTCACAGTATTTAAGATGCTGTTTTTATCTAATGGCAGGATCGTTCTCAAATCAATAATCTCGCAGGAGATGCCTTTTCCTTTAAGTGCCTGTGCTGCCTCAAGGGCGGTATGAACCATCGCCCCGTATGTGATAATCGATACGTCAGTGCCCTCAAGGGCAGTTCGCGCCTTCCCTATGGGCACAGTATAATCTTCTTCAGGGATAGAATCCTTAATGCGCCTGTAGAGATATTTATGCTCGCAATAAATAACCGGGTCATTATCGCGGATAGCGGCCTTAAGTAACCCTTTGGCATCGTACGCAGTGGAAGGCGCAACGATTTTTAGCCCCGGTACATTAAAAAAGAATCCCTCAATACATTGTGAATGAAATGCCCCCCCATGTATATTCCCACCGTACGGGGCCCGTACAACGATGGGTGTAGCAGCGCCCCACCGGTAGTGATTCTTTGCTGCTACATTTACCAATTGATCAAAGGCACATGAGATAAAATCGGCAAACTGCATCTCCACAATGGGCCGCATTCCCACAAGCGCTGCACCAACGGCGGCACCGGTAAAACCGGACTCTGATAACGGAGTATCCAGAACGCGCCATTCGCCATATTTTTCATAAAAGCCTTCTGTCGCACGAAATGCACCTCCATAAACCCCAACATCTTCGCCCAAAATAAATACGCTGGGGTCTCGTGCCATTTCTTCATCCATCGCCTCTTTAATTGCCTCAAGATACGTAATCTCTCTCATCTCCCCTGCTCCTCTTCTACCGGCATTGCGTAAACACCCTTCAAGCCATCCTCCGGGTTGGGATACGGGCTTTCTTCGGCAAATGACTCAGCCTCTTCGATCTCTTTCTTTACCCGTGAGTCGATACCATCAAGTTCCTCTTTTTTGGTACTATTATGTTCCACCAAATATTTTTCCATATTTAAAATAGGGTCTTTTTTCTTCCACTCTTCCAGGAGTTCCCTTGGGACATATTTGGCGCTGTCATGCTCTGAATGACCATGCATTCTCATGGTCTTGCATTCTATAAAGGTGGGGCCGCCCCCATTCCTGGCAATCTCATACGCCTCTTTTGCAGCCTTGTAAACCTCCACCACGTTATTGCCATCTACGATCTTACTCGGTATACCGTAAGCCAGTGCGCGTTCTGCAACATCTTTGATTGCCATCTGCAGTTTTAATGGTGTAGAATAGGCGTATTTGTTATTGTTGCAGATAAATACAATGGGCAATTTCCTCACAGATGCGAAATTCATCGCTTCATGAAAATCACCGCGGCTTGTCCCGCCATCGCCTGTACATGCAGCGACAATCCTCTTTTCCCCCCGCATCCTAAAAGTGAGGGCAGCCCCTGTCCCTACGGGGTAATTATCTGTGAGATGGCTGGGAAAGCCAAAGACACCAAAATTCAAATCACCAACGTGGACGTTCCCTTCCTTACCGCCGGTAACGCCCGTTTTTTTGCCAAAGTACTGTGCCATAATACGTTTTGCCGTAATGCCACGAACCAGGAAAACGCCCATATCTCTGAAATACGGGGCAGCAATATCGTTCTTTTCGAGGGCATAGCCGTACCCTACAGAGATGGCCTCTGTACCGTTACTTGTCCATACCCCACCCAAAATCTTCCCCTGATGATAGAGCGATGTAACACGGTCTTCAAGTCTTCGTGTTAATTTGAGATAATAGTATAATTGCAGTAAATCTTCCCGTTTAATGTCCATTGTTTTATCAGCCCGAAATTACAATCTGCTAGTTCGATAAAATTTGTAAAAAACAAAGGTAATAATTCATTGCCACCTTGCGTGTCTTGCAATAAATTATCAAATATTTAAAGGCCGCCCGTAATCGCCCGATCGATCTCCATCTGGGCCTTAAGCTCCATCACATGATTGGTAAGCTCATCGATGTGACCCTTTTCCCATTCCGCAAGGGTGAGCAACATTTTCCGTGTCGCAGGCTTAGCAGCCTGCAATGACGCACGATAATAATAATCATAGGATTCCTGTTCCCTCTTAATTGCCTCCACGAGTATTTCCATCATGTTGTTAGGCTCTGCTGTCTTATTTATCTTCATACTATCCCCTCTTCCGATAAAAATCCTGCGTAGTAGTGCTCCACAGATCACGATAAATATTCAGATACAACTCCAATCACGGGTTCTTCGTGTTCGCTGTGATTTACTAGCCATTTTTGATAACTCACACAGTTACTGTGTGCAAAGGCCTGAAACCCGTTAACTGGGGATTTTTGATATTTTTATGCTGAATCAATACCTTGAAGACCTCTCCCATTCCTTCAGGGTGGAAGAGATTTTTCAATTTTAATCTCGTCTCAACGTCATTATTTATATTATTTAACCTTTCCAGGATACCCAAAGCAATCAAATAATGAGATTGCCTGGCAAAACCCGTAACTGCTAATCCTATCGTTTTCCCTGTATTTATCAGATTCGTAAAATCCACATGTGCGGTAATGTCTTGTTCGCCCAGTCGCTCATAATAATCCCGATTGACCGAATGACGATGATAACACCTCACGGTGCCATCTGTATTGCCTTCATCATATAATCCAGATGATGTGTCACCATAATCAATGGTTATAATAAATCCTTTTTCTAATTTTTCTGAGGCATGTCTCAACCACTCTGCTGCACCTAAATTAACCTCACAGCATTGACCTTCTGTCAGATATATTTTATTGGTTTCAAGGTAATCCCTCAATGCAGGCACGGACACCTCGTCATCTATTTCGCAAAATTTCCCGCCATTATAACCCACGTAAACCTCTTTTAAAACCCTATTTTTTAACCTTAGCCGGTGTACCGGCAATGCGTCAACAAATTCGTTGGACAAAAAACATCCTTGTATCTTATCGAAAGAGAACCCATCGTCTGTATAAGAATGCCACGACACCTTTCCTCTCAAATCTTTCCCATCTGACAAGAAGGAGGTGGAATGTGTCACTTCTTCCTCTGTACAGAAAGATGCAATGCTATGCTGGACGATGGTCTGATTAAAATAATTTTTATTTTCTGTCGCCTCTTGTGCTCTGTTTGGATTGTCCGTGATGAAAAAATTAAGAAGTGCCTTTTGCTTCTTTTTTGCATAGGGGTTTGACTCTACAATGATATAATTGAAATTATCATATAATCTCGGATATTTCTTCATTATCGTGTGAATAATGTCATGACACAACCACCCCCTATTGGCCCCCATCTCCACAACGGTAAATGCCCCTCCTCCCATAATCTGCCACATCTCTTCCATTTGTTTTGCAATGAGTTCCCCAAAAATTCTGTGGACTGTAGGGCTTGTAAAGTAATCCCCAAACTTCCCTATTCGTTCCTTGTCTGAGTTGTAATAGCCGTACTGCGGATGATACAATACCGTTCGCATAAACTCTGCAAAGGTAATCTTTCCTTTTTCCTTTATACTTTCTATGATTAAATTTCTAAGTAATTGCATAGAGTGTCAATCTTATACGGATTGCTGAATTGTCATTTTGTCAAATTTCTTACTTTATGGATGCGATACCCACCTTTTGATACCACAACGACAACAGACTTTTCCATTTTAAAAACCCCTGCCTCACAATCAAGAACTTCAAGAATGTGCCAGATCAAATTTTCTTTCTCAACGTATTCGAGAATTTTTAAATCTTCACGTCCAGCCAAACCAACGTCTGAAACCAACATAACTTCGTGCTTTCCTTGCTGAAGCCTCAGAATGATGTCAAAAAGAAGATTTTCATCCGCCAGGATTCGCATTACTTTTTACTTGTGAATACTTTAACCTCTTCACCTTCAAATTGTCTTGCCGCAAAGTCCAGGGCGGCTTCTAAACCTTCCCTTGTCAATGTAGGATAGCCCCTAAGAATATCCTCTTTTGACATACCAGCGGCAAGGCATTGCAATATCAACCCTACCGATATTCGAGTACCCTTAACAACGGGCTTCCCATTAAGAATGTCAGGGTCACTAATGATGAGCCCGTCGGTCATCTTTTTTCCTCCAGGACTTTGGATCCGTATTTATAAAAGTTTTTGCAAATATTGACCCTCAAACTAATCCAGGCACGATTATACTCAAAGAAATTACCCCTTTCTACTTCTTTATTCTCTTATCTAACCCGAACGAGTCGGAAAAGACGAAGTCCGAAGCGCAAAATTCGTGAGCCAGCCCTGTCAGGGTTTTAAACCCTGACAGGGTTAACCTCATGTCTTTGCTAAAAATGTCAAAAGTATCTTTGAAAGACACTATAATTAAGGGTTTTGCGAAAAATTGTGCATGCGCTTTTTGCTGATTTGTCGTAACTATTCAACGAAACTGGCAGGGAATATTTTCTCAGAATAGAAAAATGCAAATAGGGAAAACGGGCAGATGGGATTACCGACCAATACCCAGTCCATTCGAACCAATTGACAGGGGAAAGCGTACGGAATAATTACATCTACGATAGAATTATTTTTATTTTTTAGTTGACAATTTCTAAATCACAGTATAGCGTGCTTTATGTTTTTGCAAAACTAATGGATACTCCGACAAAGGCAAACCCTGAGCGATCAGGGGACGCAAAGTGTAGGGTCTTTAATTTTAGATTCCGAAACAAGTTCGGAATGACAGTAAAGCAGTGTGTCTTGCTGAACTTGTTTCAGCATCTAACAAAATAAGATAGCCTTACTGCCGATGATTTTTACAAAAAATATCTTTGCAGTAAGGCTTTTTTTGTTTTTGTAAACAAACTTTCCTTGCTGTAGCGCGGGTGGCTTGTCCCCCGCTATTTTAGGGTGGCAACGTATGATTGGGGTTGTGTTGCGGAAGCGGAAGCATAGGTTAGCCGACCACAAGGGATCGGCGCTACGAATGGTGGCGTGAAATCCATCGCAATGGATAATGACGTAGCGCGGGCGGCTTGTCTCACAACATGTGGGGCTGGGTTCAAGTTGAAAACTGAAACCCGCAGAGGTTACTATAGACCAACAGGGTGGCACGGACAAGCCGTGCTTGTCCGTGTCTCTGCAATACTTTTTTGTGATTGCTGTTTATAATATTCCGCCCTGTTTTGAGTATCAGGGGCTCAAATTGGATAATTCAGAAACAGCATGTGCAGGTTCAGCACGGGCAAACGAAGTTTGCCCGTGCCACCCTGATTAGTATCTTACAAAGACAATCTTGACATTTTCGGCAAAAATATTTTTTTGAAAAACCGGAATGCCTTACCATACAAGGCTTATAAGCCGGTTTGTAATATGTCGTACTTTCTAAATTTTTAAGAGATAAGCCCGTACGAGTCTGAATAAAAATTATTATAGTACAGAAGATTCCGAAACAAGTTCGGAATGGCAAAATCGGAAAATGTCATGCTGAATCCTGATTTCCATCAGGACAAGCTTATTTCAGCAGCTACTATCAAAAAAAATACTTTTCGATTCGCTCGGACCAGGATTATTTGATGCAAAACTGAACCTGGAGGGTTCATATGTTTATAGCCTCCAATATTGCCGTGATCATACGACCCCGATGGGGTCGCACCTACGATCATTGTTTGTTTCTATAAACATATAATCCCTTATATGTTAAGGTATCTATAATGCATTGAATTAAAATTAGAGTTAGCTAAAATAGTTAACAGAATTGCGGGAAGGAGTGGTTAACGGAAGGAGTCCGTAGGACGACTGGAGTTAACCACTC
>WBZR01000749.1_pt1 | contig 47542 bp, 46 predicted proteins | sample 5204231 | NCBI WGS metagenome assembly WBZR01 (sample SAMN12412403, study PRJNA552823) | activated sludge metagenome | isolation source: activated sludge from anammox sidestream of wastewater treatment plant... | place: USA: Virginia | collected 2017-08 | reverse complement strand
ACACCGTCCTGGTATTGGCCCACGGGAGTCACCCGGGTTGTCGGTATCCCTCCGTTCTCCATCGTCGAGCTCTGCGTCGAACGCAACGCGCGCGAAAACCCTTCTGCTCTCGCACTCGTTGCCGACTCGACGCGGCTTACCGCCGGGGAGCTGAAGGACGAAGTCTGGCGCCGCGCGGCTGGCCTCGGCGCCAGTTCGGAGGCGATCGCGATTCCTGCCGGTGTGCCAACCGCCGAAAGCGTCCTCTCCTTTCTTGGCGCACTTGCCGCTGGCCGGCACTGTGACTTCACGGGGGGCGGGCAGCCGCCGGCTCCGCCTGCCGCCAGCGCCGATGGATTCAGCCCGCAGCGCCTCTCGATGCCGCACCTGCGCGCGCCCGCTGTCACCATCGCCGGGCGAGCAGGCCCGGTCGGGCACTCACACCGCTCGCTCCTCGCAGCCGTTATCAGCCTTGGCTCATTTCTCGAGGTGCAGCAGGGGAAGCCCTGGATGCCGCTCATCGGCCTTGGCCGCTGGGAGGGGCTCCTCTCTACCCTCGCTCCACTCTATTTCGGGGGTCCGCTCGTTCTCGCGCCTTCCGGGAACGACGCTGAGAAGACGGTGCAGGCGATAACGCGAGAACGCGTTGGCTACGCCTTCGCCGACCTCGACGCCGCCGGCCGCCTCACTCGCGACGCCAAGAAGTCCACCAAGGACGCCCGCCGCGTGCTCGATGGCTTCCTCCTCAGTGTCGATGGCATGTTCGATGCCGATGAGCGCCGCCGCGTGGCCCGCGCCTTCGAATGCCCGGCACTCACCGTCTGGGGAACCCCGGAGACTGGTCCGGTCTTCGCCTCGCACCCCTCATGGTATATGGATGAATCGATCGGGATCCCGGTGACCAACGCCCAGGTCATCCCATCGGACCCGCGCAACGGTGCGCCGATCCAGGCACTCTGGGAGCTCGTTGATTCGGCCGAGGTCACGGTCTGGTCGCCGGCGGTTTGTGCATCGATGTCTGGCGAGGAGGGCGGGTCGTGGGCGGAGAACCGTTTCCGGACGGGCATGCTCGCGTCATCGGATGCCAACGGGATGGTCTATCTCCTCGGCGCAGCCTGAACGAACCTCTGCGTGGCACAACAAGGAAGGCGGCCCATTTCCGGGGCCGCCTTCCTGTTGTGTGACCATGGGAGAGGCTGTCGCTCAGGCGCGAACCGGGTACTCCGCCGGCTCCCGCGGTTCCGATGCGGCCAGCCTATGGAGGTAGGTGGCATCGGCGGCGAATGCCTGGCCTGCGAAGTGGACTGCGCCCGCGTAGAACGGCCCGGGCTGGCGCGTCTCGAGCCGGGGACGGGTTGCCTCTGCCCATGGCCTGAGCTGCCGCTGGAGCAGGTCGAACTGTGCTGCTCGCGCCTGATCGGCGGAAACGCTGTCGGCCGCCGCCTCGCGGAGCACGAGGTACTGCTGGAACTCGAGCACCGTTGGCAACGCGTCTGGCAGGTCGCGGCCCTGGTTGGCCAGCGTTACCCCGAAGTGGCGGTACAGCCGGAGGATCTCCTCCATCGCATCGCGGCGCGAGGGCGAGTAGACGCCCGTGTAGAGCGGGCACGTCTTACCGCCGCCCGGCAGGTCGAAGAGGCGGATGTACTCCGCCTCCAGTTCGGCCGGATCGACGTGGACTTCGAACCCATCGCGCTCGAATGCAACCTCGTAGGGTAGCGCCCGGGTGACGGCATGGATGGAATGTGCGAGCGCACCGTGGCTGATCGCCTCGCCAAGCTCGCGGGTGGGGAACGAGAACAGTTCGGCGAGGAGCCCGTACAGTTCGCGGCGGGCTCGCAACGCCTGGTTTGCCGATGCGGTTGCGTGGCTCATGGGGCTATCCAACCGGCTGACGTTCGATCGTCGCCGGGTTTACCGTGAACGGACCCATCAGGTCGTCCCACTTGCGGGAGATGAGGATGTCCATCAGCTCTGACTCCCCGCCGGCGGCGACCTTCGCGCGCTCCGCCTGGAGCGTTGCCAGTGCCGCGTCCACACCCGGCCCAAAGAGCTCCCGCAGGTACTCCAGCGGGATCCGGTTTCGTGTCTCATCGAACTCGCCGTTTTCATCGAACGCGGTCGGCGAAATCGGCGGGACGTAGTAGACGTTGGGCTTGACGCCGAAGTCCGGCCGCAACGGCAGGGCGACCTTCCACTCGTTCACGAGCTTGTGGATGTGGCCGTCCTCGTTGTCGAGGTAGTCGATGTGCCTCACCCGGCCGGGGCACTGGCGCACGCATGCGGGTGCGACACCCTGCTCCAGCCGTGGATAGCACGAGATGCATTTCTGGGCCCTGGCCAGCGGCGCATTGAAGTAGATCCGCTTGTAGGGGCACGCCTCCGCACAGAAACGGTAGCCGTGACAGCGTTCTTCGTCGACGAGGACGATGCCGTCCTCCTCGCGCTTGTAGATCGCTGTTCGCGGGCACGCCTCCAGGCAGGCCGGCTCAGTACAGTTCATGCAGATCTGCTGCAGGTAGAAGAAGTAGGAGTTCGGGTACTCGCCGCCGCCCTGGTCTTCATCCCAGTTTGGGCCCCATTCCGGGCTCTTGCCGTCTGCCCCAACGGGGTGGAGCGGGATGGTCATGTCGTGTTCGGCGAACACCTCTTCGTGGTGCAGGTCCCAGGCCTCGCCCCACTCTCGCAGCGGTGGGAAGGTGCCTGGCACCGGCTTGCCGTCCTTGTAGCCGCCACCGTGCGACCATGCGTCGCGTGGCGTACCGCGCCCGGGCATGGTGTTGACGATGTTCCACCACATCGCCTCCATGCCCTCGCCCTGCGTCCAGAGCGTCTTGCACGCGACCGTGCACGACTGGCAGCCAAGGCACTTGTTGAGGTCGAACACCATCGCCACCTGGCGGCCGGTGTGGTTCTTCGTCATGCTGTCGCTCCCGTCGAGGGCTGGATCCGGCTCCAGGCCGGTGAGCACGATGCGAGTCCGCCGCGCTCCTGGTTGGCGCCTGTCCATACGGCAAATGCCACCAGCCCCCCGGCATTGAGCGTGGGTGTGTGGCCATTGGTTCCGGCCGGGTGTGAGAACACGACTGCCCAGCGGCCGGACTTCCACTCGGCGGTGGCCGCCAGGTCGTGATTGGTGCGGCGGGTGAGGGTGCCGGCGCCCGTACCGTCGGCCACGAAGGCCGTCTCGGCACCGGCCCGCCAATGCCAGGTGACTACCGGCTCAGCCTCGCTGCCCATCGTCATGAGTGGCGCCGCGTGGCCGTTGGCCGGCATCAGCAGTGCGCAAGCATCGGCGAAGACGTCGTTATCGGTGATGTTGTGGCGCGGTGATTCGCACTCCCACTCCATCCGGACGAGCATCGCCCCCGACGCCTGGACGCAATGGACCAGGACTTCGGGGACCTTTCCATAGGGCCGCTCGCGCCAGGCCTCCTGTACGTACGCCGAAGGCTGGGCATCGAGCGGTGACGGTTGGAGTGCGACGGTCGTGCCCGTCCCCCAGCCAGTAGACCAGGGGCCGAGCGCGCTCGCTTTCTTCGCAAGGGTGGAGACGGTGACGAGCTCACTCATCGCCGTGTCCCACCCGAACGATTTCGACGGCCGCTTCCTTTGGAACGTGGTTCATGGTGTACGACGCCATTCGGTAGTGGAGCTGGCCGTAGTTGCCAACCAGGTTCGTGGGCTTGATCGGGCTCGCCGCCACATCGTTCTGGGTGTGGCCATCTTTGAACTGGAAGCCCTCCCACGCGTGGTAGACGATGACCGTGCCCGGCTGCGCTGCGGGGGAGACTTTCGCCAACACCTCGAACTCACCCACGTCGTTGTAGACGCGAATGCGGTCGTTGTCGGCGATGCCGCGCGCCTTTGCGTCGGCGATGGAGATATATCCGACCGGTTCGCCGCGTTGCAGCCGCAACAACTCCTGGCTGGCCCGCCAGATGGAGTGCATGCTCCAGCGCGTGTGGCCACCCGTGAGCCGCAAGGGGTACTGCCCGCCTGCTGCCACCGGCTCCTTGTGAACGAGCAGTTCTTCGCCGGCCTCGAGGAACCAGTCGTGGTCCAGGTAGAACTGCTGGCGGCCGGTGATGGTTGGCCACGGGTTCTTCCGGTTGACGAACCAGCCGCAGGAGTTCATCGGCTCGTCTTCGGTGTAGTCGCTGTAGACGGAGTTGAACATCACGGCCAGGGCCGATGGCTGGACCGACTTGATCTTCACCATCCCCTTCTCGGCTGCCTTTGCCCAGCCGCCTTCGCCAAGGCCACTGTTCCGGGTGATGGCCGAGTACTGCATGATGAAGTCGAGGGCGCGTTCCTCGCCCTTTTCGCCTTCAGTGTAGGCGCCGTCGGCCGACATCTGGTCGTAGACGTTCGCCAGGTCGTGGCCCATGCCGCGCGGGTCCGGGTACGGCCCGATGCCGCGGGCGCGCGCCCGTTCCTGGAGCGCCTTCGCCAGCAAGAACGCGACGTCCCACTCGTGTTTCGACTCATAGAGCGGGGGCACTGCACGGTCGCCGACCACCACATACGGTACGTACGTGCTGGTGTACTTGATCCCTGGCTTCTCGTAATAGCCGCAGCCGGGGAGGACGTAGTCGGCCCACATTGCCGAGGTGGACATCCGGAAGTCGAGGGTCACAATCGTGTCGAGGTTCTTCCAGAGGCCATCGCGGAGCACTTTCGGGTTTGGCCAACGACGCAGCGGGTTGGGGCCGGAGAAGTAGAGGAACCGCGGACGTTTTGGCAGTGCCGGCGAAATGGGCTGCCAGCCCTTGCTCAGCGCCTCATCCACGTATTCCTTCACGGGCCGTGGGAGCGACGGGTCGTTCCACTCGTCGCGTGCGGCGCTCTTCGCCCACTCCTCATCGTGGGCATAGAGCCAGGGGATGAGCGGGGTCGCACTCCCGTGCCGGCCGGCCTCGAAGGTCATCTTCGAGAGCTCCTGCACACCTACCCGGTCGATCGGCAGTTCCGGAACGGGATCCGTGTTGAGCCGGATGCTCGGCTGGCCAAGCGGGTTCCCGGTCAACGCCCCGTTGGGTGGTGGCCACCAGGTCGAGACCTTGATCCCTGTCCCGGGCCGGCCGCCCGAGTTCCCCGTGAGCGCGCACATGTAGGCCATGCCGCGCTGGAAGAGGTCGCTGTGGTAGTGCTTGCAGGCGCCCCAGGAGGAGTAGATCATGGCCGACTTTGCGGCTGAGAACTCCCGGGCGACGGTTTGAATATTCTTGGCCGGGACGCCCGTGATCTTGGCGACCTTTTCGAGCGGATACTCTCGCACCCGCCGCTTGAGCCGTTCGAAGACGGTGCGGCAGCGAACCTGCCGCCCATCGAGCAGGGTAATCCTGTGCACACCCTCGAGGGCCGGGTCGAGGTTCTCGGACAGGGCGATCGTCGACCGCCGTGAACCCCACGTGCCGGGAGGTGATTCCTTCCGGTTCGTGATCGAGTTCCAGACGAAAAACACCGAATCGGACCCGCCCTCGTAGACGTCGCTTTCGCGCAGGAAGTGGCCCGTATCGTCGCGCACCAGGAACGGGAGGTCGGTCTGTTCCTTGATGTACGCCTCGTCGTACAACTTCTCGTCGATGATGACCTTCACCATGCCGAGTGCCAGCGCTGCATCGGTACCGAAGCGTACGTTCAGCCAGCGGTCGGCATGGACGGTTGAGGCGTTGAAGTCCGGGGCGATCGAGACGACCTTTGCCCCGCGGTAGCGTGCCTCCCACATGAAGTGGGCTTCCGGCACCTTCGTGTACGAGGGGTTCCCGATCCACATCAGGATGTAGTCGGAGAGGAACCAGTCGTCTGCCGTCCCTTCCGTCATATAGAGGCCCCACATCTGGATGAGGCCAACAGGCAGGTCGCCGACTCCGGCATAGGAGTCGATCGTCGTGGCGCCGACACCCTGGCCAAAGAGGTGCGCCTCCATGGGCGAGCCGATGCCAAAGTCCAGGTTGGTGGTGCCGTTGTCATAGATGACGCACTCGGGCCCGTGTTCGGTCACGGTATCGAGCAACCGGTCGGCGATTTCCGTGAGTGCCTGGTCCCAGGAGATGCGTTCCCACTTCCCCGAACCGCGCTCACCGGCTCGCTTGAGGGGGTACTTCACCCGCGACGGGTCGTACATGACGGAGCTGTAGACACAGCCCATGGGGCACCCGCGCGGGTTGAAGTCTGGGACGTCCTCGAAGCTCTTCTCGTACGTGGCGTTCTGCTCTTCGCGCCACACGACGCCGTCCTTGACGTAGGCGTCGAGCGAACAGGCCGAGATGCAGTTGACCCGGGTATGGGTCACCTTGACCACGCGGTCCCAGGTCCACTTGTCGCGGTAGAGATCCTCCCAACCGCGATACTCGTACGGCCGCGAAAGCAGTTCTTCGAGGTGTGTTCCGGCGTCGAGGGGGGCAAGCCGTCGGAACACAACCTCGTCTGACACAGGCGCCACGGACATTATCGAAGTCCTCCGGGACGCGCTCGCATCCCTAGCCGTTGTCCTTCGTGGCTTCGGTGGTGGCGGCTTTCTTTGCGCCGGCGCGGGCCTTCGGAGCGGCCTTTGCCCTGGCAGGGCGTGCCTCTTCGGCTTCCTCTTCGCCCTGCAACTTATCGAAATCGACTTTGATGGATGGTGCGAACATGCTGCTTCCTTCTTTCTCCACACGAACCGATTTCCGGCCCTATCGGGCACCGTACATCCCGCCTTGATCCTTTCCGGCATGATCTCGGTCATATCTCCCCGGAATACCCCGCCTCCAACCTGTTTGGCACGCTCAGGGAAGGAGCAGACGGATGCATCGAGATATTGAAGTCGGCCTCACCGACCAGGAACGCGACATTCGCGACGCCGCTCACAAGTTCGCTGTCGAGGTGATGCGGCCGATTGGCCGCGAGCTCGATAAGCTCCACGATCCCGCCGATGTGATCGCCCCACAGTCACCCCTCTGGACAGCCTTCGAAAAGCACAAGGCGAGCGGGCTGGCCGACCTCGAACGGGAAACCATGTCAATGGATCCCCTCCAGCGCGTCCGTGTCCGCACCCTCGTGAGCGAGGAGATGGGCTGGGGCGACGCGGGTCTTGCCATCAGCCTCGGCGTCGCGAACTTCCATAAGACGTTCGCGATGATGTCGGGCCGCCCATCGCTTATCGATCGCTACATCACGAACGGCGCCAACGAGATTGGCTGCTGGGCCGTTACGGAGCCGGACCACGGCAGCGACACCCTGATGTTCACCGAACGCCATTTCTCGGATCCTGCCATCCGCGCCAACTGCATCGCCCGCCGTGATGGTGATGAATGGGTCATCAACGGCCAGAAGTCCGCATGGGTCTCCAACGGCACCATCGCGACTGTTGCCGCGCTTTTCTGCACCATCGACCCCTCGCAGGGCTTCAAGGGCGGGGGTGTCGCCGTTGTCGATCTCACGAGCCAGGGCGTCTCCAAGGGCAAGCCCACCAACAAGCTTGGCCAGCGGGCCCTCAACCAGGGGGAGATCTTCTTCGACGAAGTCCGTATCCCCGCCGAGAACATGGTCGTCGGCGCCGAGAACTACGCCGGCATGGTCGAGCAGATCCTGACCGGGGCCAATGCCAGCATGGGGGCGATCTTCGTTGGCACCGGCCGGGCCGCATACGAAGAGGCCCTCGCCTATGCAAAAGAGCGCAAGCAGGGCGGCGTCCCGATCATCGAGCACCAGGGCGTCAAGAGCCGCCTGTTCAAGATGTTCGCCCGCGTCGAGGCGGCACGCTCCCTCGCCCGCCGCGTCAACTATTACAACGGCACCAACATGCCGCTCATCCAGTACTCCATTGCCTCGAAGACGTTCTGCACTGACACCGCATTCGAAGTGGCCAACATGGCCATGCAGATCTTCGGCGGCAATGGCCTGACCAGGGATTTCCCTATCGAAAAGATCGTCCGCGACGCCCGCGCTTCGCAGGTCGAGGATGGCAATAACGAAGTCCTCGAGCTCGTGGGCGCCACGCGCCTCTAACGCTACACATCGTGACTTCTACCCAGGGAGGGGACCATGGAACTTCGTGAGGTTATTGGCAGGCGGCGCTCGATGCGCTTCCTGCTCCCCCATAAACCCGTCGAGCCGGAGAAGATTCAGCGCATGCTGGAAGCGGCTCGCATCGCCTCGCACTGGGGTAACGTGCAGAGCCTGCGCGCCGTGGTCGTCTTCCGTGACACGGCACCCCAGCACGTCCGCGAGGCCATCACGGCCCCAATCGCTGGCTACCAGATCCGCCTGGCCCCGGTGGTGATCGTCTGGTACGTCGACACCAGTGCCGTGGACGAGCAGAACGATCGCCTCCGCGAGCTGCTCAAGGCAGGCGCACTCGGCTTCGGTGAAGGCAAGGCCGATGAGCTCGAGAACAAGATCATCCCGTTCTTCACCAACATCCTCCCGGCGATGAAACAGCCGGGCATGAACGAGATGGACTGCGGCCAGGGCATCGCCCAGGCGACCCTCATGGCGTTTGAGCAGGGGCTTGGCACTTGCTGCCTCGGGAGTGGCAACTCCGATAAGGTGCGCCAGAACCTTGGCCTCCCCGACCATTGCCGTGTCCTCGTCCTCCAGACCGTCGGCTATCCGGCCGAGAGTGCGGAGGCAGGCGGCCAGCGGCCACGCCAGCCGTTCGAGAAGCTCTTCCACATGAACGGCTATGGGAACCCGTTCCCGCGCTCCCCCGAGGTCATCGCCGAGCTCCAGGAAGATGGTATGCTCCAGAACCCAGCACCATTGCCCTGGCGCGAGGCCGAACTCGAATATCTCAAGAACGCCCTGGGCCTCAAAGGCCACGGCCTGGTCTAGCTCCCAGCTCCAGGAGATATCTGTTCTATGAAATCAACCGCCATCGTCGCCGGCGCCGGTATGACCCGGTTCGGCAAGCACCTCGAGACTGGCCTCAAAGCCCTTGGTGGCGAGGCGGTTCGCGCCGCCATCGCTGATGCCGGCCTCCAGAATAGCGATATCGAAGCCGCCTACGTTGGTAACGCAGCAGCCGGCCTCGTGACCGGGCAGGAGTGCATTCGCGGCCAGGTCGTCCTGCGGAGCGTCGGGCTCGGCAAGATCCCGGTGATCAACGTCGAAAACGCCTGTGCCAGTGCCTCTACGGCCCTCAACCAGGCTGCTGCCATGGTGACTGCCGGCCTCTATGACGTTGTCCTCGCTGTTGGTGTCGAGAAGCTCTACCACGAAGACAAGAAGAAGAGTTTCTCGGCGTTCAGCGGCGCGGTCGACGTCGAAGAACTCGCAAAGATCATGGAGCGCCTCCGTGCCGGCGCGCGCGAAGGCGGCGCCGAGAAGGCAGCTTCCGGCGCTGGCGAAAACCGCTCCATGTTCATGGATATCTACGCCTCCGCGGCCCGGGCCCACATGAAGCGCTGGGGCACGACTGTCCAGCAGTTCGCAAAGATCTCCGCCAAGAACTCCTTCCACGGTAGCCTCAACCCGCGTGCCCAGTTCCGCGAGGAGCTTTCCGTCGAAGATGTGCTCAACTCCCCGATGATCGCCGAGCCGCTCACCCGCCCGATGTGTTCGCCTATTGGCGATGGCGCTGCCGCCGTCGTCCTGGTGAGCGAGAAGAAGGCGCGTGAACTCGGCATCACCAACCCGGTCCGCATCGTTACGTCCGTCCTCCACAGTGGTTGGGACCGCGGCACCGAAGAGAACGGTGTAGCCGACCTCTGCATCCAGGAGGCACTCAAAGAAGCGGGTGCCACTCCGAATGACCTGAGCGTCATCGAATGCCACGATGCCTCGGCCCCTGCCGAACTCATGGCCTACGAGTCCATCGGCCTCTGCGCCAAGGGCGAAGGAGGTGCGCTCGTCGACTCCGGCGCGACCACGCTCGGGGGGCGAATACCGGTCAACACCTCGGGCGGATTGCTTCGCAAGGGGCATCCCGTTGGGGCGACCGGCATTGCCCAGATCGTCGAGTTGACGGAGCAGCTCCAGGGCCGCTCGGGCCCGCGCCAGGTTGAAGGTGCGAAACTCGCCCTCGCTCACAACGGTGGCGGCAACATCGGCTCCGATGCCGCCGCAATGTGCGTCACCATCCTGGCCAGGTAGCGCGCTGCGCACCCCGGCCCCATAGCCGAGAGGAGCTCTGATGACAGCAGTCGCACCTCAACCGATCGAGGTTCTCGCGGAGGGCACAGCCCCGATTCACCCGGTCGATCCCGATGGGTTCCGGGCGTGGGTCCGCGATCACAAGAGCCGTTCGCTCACGTCGAAGCTGATGAGCGAGAAGGAAGCTGTCGAGCGCTTCGTTTCCGATGGTGACTACCTGACCTACGAGTGCAACTACCTTACTCGCGGCCCGAATCTCGTGCTCAACGAGATCATGCGCCAACGGAAGAAGAACCTCTGGATCGCGGGCAAGTTCACCTACGTCGACATCGGCCTGATGGTTGGCGCTGGCTGCGTCAGTAAGGCCGATACCGGCTTCTTCCTTGCCACACCGGGAGTCCGCAAGGCACTCGCGGATGGGACACTCGAGATCTTCGAGTACAGCAACGTCATCATGTCGATGCGCCTCGAAGCGGGTGCGCAGGGTATCCCTTTCATCCCGGTCCGTTCCTTCGGTGGTACCGATGGATTCGAGCACTCCGGCGCCAAGCTCATCACCGATCCCTACACGGGGCAGCCAACCGTCATCATCCCGGCTCTCAACCCGGACGTCGGCATCATCCATGTGCAGCAGGCCGACATCTTTGGGAATGCCCGGATCTTCGGGACCGGCATCTCCGATGTCCCTGCGGCCCTCGCGTCGCGCAAGGTGATCGTCTCGGCCGAGGAGATCATCAGCACCGACGAGATCCGCTCTAATCCTGGTGCGACGAGCATCCCTTACTGGTGCGTTGATGCCGTCATCGAAGCCCCGTTTGGCGGCTACCCCGGAACGGTTCCGGGTTACTACGCCTCCGATCCCGCGGCCGTGATGGAGTGCTTTGCCGCTGTGCTGCGTGGCGACGTGCAACCGTACCTCGAGAAATGGATTTTCGGTGTCCAGTCCCACAAGGAGTTGCTCGAAAAGCATGTCGGGACCGCCAAACTCCTCGATATGCGTAAGCGCGAGACCATCAAGGAGGGATTCCGGGCATGACGCGAGCTGAGGCATTCTCCGAACGCGAAGTGGCCATGTGCGTGGTTGCCCGCATGGTCGAAAACGGCAAGACCTACTGGGCCGCGGGTGGCGGTACCCCGCTCTACTCCGTCCTCCTGGGGAAGAAGCTCTACGCGCCCGATGCCCAGTACGTGACGGAGGACGGCGTCATTGCGCCGATCCCCGAACTGCCCTTCGAGCCGATGATGTCGATGGTCGCATCGCGTGCAACCTACAAGGCGCTCGCCTGGGGCACCATGAATACGGCCGGCTATTACGCCCAGCTCGGCTTCATGGACTACGGCATCCTCAACACTCTCCAGGTCGACAAGCACGGCAACATCAACTCCACCTTCCTTGGTGAATACCCACAGGCTGGCCGGCGAATGCACGGCCCCGGCGGCGCCGACACCATCGCCTCCTGCTGCTGGCGTACCATCCTCATTACCGACCAGGAGAAGCGGAAGTTCGTCGAGAAGGTCGACTTTGTGTCCTCTCCGGGCTTCCTCGATGGGAGCGAGGGGGCGCGCGAACGGGCTGGCCTCCCCCGCGACACCGGGCCGTGGCGAGTCGTCACTCCCTGGGCGATGTACGACTACCACGAGCGGCGCCTTCGGCTAATGGCGCGTGTCCCCTGGGTCACTATCGACGAGATCCTGGCCGAAACGGATTGCAAGCCGCTCGTCGCTGATGAGGTGCAGGTACTCGAAGCACCAACCGAAGAGGAACTCCAACTCCTTCGCACCGAGCTGGATGTGCGCGGGCAGACGAGCGACGCGGCCGGGAGCTGGATTACCTGGGACGGAGAGAAGTACGTTCGCCAGGCTGTTTGAGAAACCCTTGGGCCGCGAGGTCCTCCTGGGTCGATAGCACACGAAGGGCTCACCACATGGTGAGCCCTTCGTGTTTTGTTCGTACGGCGGGAGCCGGGAGGGTTCCGGCGTGCCCCGGAGTCGCTCTCAGATGGAGAACTGGATCCCCATGATCCCCTTGAGGCAGTTGATCTCGCCGAGGTGCATGAACCCGTGGGTCATCACCACCTGGCGGAATACTCGCCAGCGCGGCATCTCTCCCAGCGGTTTCACCATCTGGACCTCGTTGAGGCTCTCCGCGTCCACGCTCTTCAGGAAGGCGACTGCATCCTCGCCCACCTTGCGACCGTACTCCCGCAGCACAGCCGGGTCCGAAATCGTCAGTGCCCGGGCCGACTCGAGCGACATCCCGGTGCCCTGGTCCTTATCCGGCAGTCCGAGTCTCTGGAAGTAGCCCTGCTCTATCCAGATGGGCATCTTCCGCTGAAAGACGAAATTCGTGATGTTGTCGGTTGTCCGCGTGATGTGCCAGGCGTTGAAACCGATCGAGACCGCCTTCCCATCTGGTAGCCAGTTCACCTGCTCGGCCGAAAGATCCTTGATTCCGTCATCGAGCCAGTCGTGCAGCTGGACGATCCCATCGATCAGGACGTCGCGAATATCCACGATACGTTCTCCTCGTAAGCTGGCCAGTAGCATAAAGCAACCCGGACCGGGTTTCGAACGCCGTTCCATTCCAGCCGAAACCGGCCGCCAAATGGCATGCCGGGTGATCACCGGTTGAATGGTTCCCGGGTGGAAGAGGTCAGCTCGCTTCGCCCGGCTCAATCACGGGCATCTCGCCGCGCACCCTCGCGTCGGCGGCTCGAACGATGGCGTAGAGCGTCGCGAGCGACGGTGCTGCCACACCCAGCGTTTCGGCCCGTCGTGCCACCTCCCCGTGGATCGCCTCCACTTCGAGGGGGCGCCCCGACACGTAATCCAGCGCCATGCTCGTTCGGTAGTCGCCGATGGAGTCCGTCTGGGCGAACATCGCAGCGACCACCTGCTCCTCGTCGAGCTGCACTTCACTCCCCAGGGCGGTGAGGTCGGCGTTGGCCACGGCTACGACTTCACGCATCACACGGCCGGCCGTGGCCCGCAGCACCGGATCCTTGATGATCGCGTGTGTCCCCACACCCCCGCAGGCGACCGACAGGCCGTTGAACGGCACGTTCCAGCAGAGCTTCTCCCATCGCGCCCAGCGCAGGTTGGGCGCCACTGCGACATCGATCCCACCCGACGCCAGCAGTGCGCGCAGCCCCTCGATCTCCGCCGCGTCGTTGAGCAGGTGGCCGATCGTGACGCGCCCGTAGGCGAGGTGATGAATGACTCCCGGCTCGCCGCGGTTGATTCCGACGAACGCCATTCCGCCGAATACCCGGTGCGGCTCCAGCCACTCCGCGAACCGCTCCTCGATTCCGAGTCCGTTCATGAGCGCGAGCACGCGCGTGCCGGGCCCGACGCATGGCTCGATGAGTGCTCGTGCTTCGTCCAGCGCTGTCGCCTTGAGCGAGCAAACCACCCAGTCGACGGCCCCAAGCCCGGCCGGCGATGCCGCAGCCGTCACGTGCGGTAGGTGAAAGTCGCCCAGGTAGCTGCGAACGTCGAGGCCGCGTGCCCGCACGGCGTCGAGATCGCGTCGCAGGAGAAAGCGAACGTCGTGCCCCGCCCGTGCCAGCATCGCCCCGTAGTAGCCGCCCACGGCTCCCGCCCCGATCACCGCGATCGATGTCATGGCCGAAAGAATACGGGCATGAGTCCCCGGTAAGCGAGTGGCCTACCCCCGGATAATCTTCCGGATGCCCCGCAGTGCGACCCATGTGACGAACGCCGCAGCGACGATCAGCGGCACGTTCGCAACCGGATCCTTGATGCGATGGAACGTTGCGACGCCGTTCCGGATCTCGATGAAACCGAGTGGCGAAGCCAGGACTCCTCCGCCTCCGCCAGCACCCTCGCCGGAGTCCAGTGCACCCGACGTCGTGTCGGCGCCCGAGCCTGCGCCGCCACCGAAGCCCCAGCGCACTTTGGCCACCGGGATAACGGTTACGCCGTCGCGCTCGACGGCGTCGCCGAAGACCGCGGCCGCGTCAGCGTGTGCCCCGATGCGGCTCGCCAGTGTGTCCAGGACGCGGTCGCCGCCCCCGCGGGCAGCCTCTTCTGCTTCGCGCATCACCCTGCTGATCTCCTCGTTCATCTCACTCCTCCCGTCACCTGCCGGTCTGTCATGGTGAATGCCACAGTGTATAACCTCCGGCAAGCACCCGCCCTGTCGCCCGCGAACCCTGCCCGATACCATGGAATCCATGGGATCGCGTCCGGTTGCTGCCATCCTCACACTCGGCTGCAAACTCAACCTCGCCGATAGCGAAGAGATCGCGCGGGGGCTCCGCGCCGCGGGCTACCAGGTGGTCGACCGCGTCTGCGAGGCCGATGCTTTCGTCGTCAACACCTGCTCGGTCACGCATGTTGCCGATCAGAAGTCGCGGCGCCTCATCCGCTCGGTCCGGCGCCTTTCGCCCAATGCAGCTGTGACAGTCACGGGCTGCTTCCCGCAATCGGCCGGATTCGATGCTGTCGAGGCCCTTGGCGCGGACCTCGTCGTCGGTACCCGTGACCGCGACAAATCGGTTCTCATCTCGTTCCTCGCGGATTCGATAACCGGTGAAGCCGGCCATATCGTACCTCCCAACTCGCACCTCGCGACGGAGAACGCACAACTCGGAACTCGTATTCTGCACACGCGCGCATTCGTCAAAGCCCAGGAGGGTTGCAACGATGTCTGCGCCTTCTGCATCGTGCCCCAGACACGAGGCCGGGAGGAGTCGCGCTCCGTCCCGGATGTGGCTCGCGAAGTCGCACGTGCCGTCGATGCCGGTGCTCGCGAGGTCGTCATTACCGGTACCCAGCTCGGTGCGTGGGGCCGTGACCTTTCGCCGCAGCTCAAACCCCATCACCTCATTGCCGGCATCCTCGAACGCACGGAGGTGCTGCGGCTCCGGTTCAGCTCACTCCAGCCGCAGGACATCAGCCCCGAACTCCTTGGGCTTTGGAATGACCCGCGCCTGATGCCCCATTTCCATCTTGCGCTGCAATCGGGCAGTCAGCAGACGCTCACGGCCATGCGGCGCCGCTACACGGCGCGCGAGTTCATCGAAGCGGCCGAGCGGATCAATGCCGCAGTCCCGGGTGCGGCCATCACGACCGATGTCATCGCTGGCTTCCCGGGTGAATCGGATGATGCGTTCGAGGAGACACTCGACCTCTGCCGCCGGGTGGGATTTGCCCGCCTGCACTGCTTCCCCTACTCCCAGCGCTCCCGCACGCTTGCCGCCCGTATGCAAGGCCAGCTCTCGCCGCACATCAAACAGGAACGGATGGCCCGGCTGCTCGCCCTTGGCGACGAACTCTCCGCCAGTTTCCGCCGGCGATTCGCCGGCGAGGTCCGCCCCGTGCTCTGGGAGGGCGAACGGACGATCGATGGCGAACGACTCTGGCACGGCCACACCGACAATTACCTGGCGGTGTATATGGCCGGTAAGGATCTGCACAATCGCGTTACGCCTGTCTTGATCGGCGAGGTGTACCATGACGGCGTTCGGGGTGCTCTCCCCGGGGAGGCCGTATGAACGCAACGCGGCGAGTCATCCTCGTCATTTATAGCCTGCTGCTCATCGCCGCTGCCGGTGGGCTCATTGCCCTTGCCTGGACGCAGGACAAGAAGCTCGACCTCAAGATCGAGAGCTTCAATCTCCAGGCTGCCATCACCAGCGGCGACACGGCGAAGTACATCGCGACCCTCGTCTTCGCTGCTGCTGCCCTCATCGGGTTCCTTACCCTCGTGCTGGCGGTCCTCAAGGATTCGGGCCGGCGCAGCAAAGGCACGCTCCGCCTGAAGCAGACGGACGGCGGTACGGTAGAGGTCACCGCGGTTGCCATCGAGAACCTCCTCCGCGATGAACTCGAACGGTTGCCCGAGATTCGCCGCGTCGTCCCCCGTGTCCAGGTAAATGCCGGGGCGGTCGATACCTTCCTGGATGCTTCCATCGAACCGAGCGCGAGTATCGCCCACGTCACCACCGTTCTTGCACAGGGAGTAGGTGCCGTGCTGCGGGACCAGGTTGGCGTCACCAATGTTCGCCGCCCGAATGTCCGTATCAGCTACGACGAGGCGAACGCCCGGCCGGTCCGACAGGCGCCGCGAAGTACCCCGCCAGCGAACCCGGCGCCAGCGGCCCAGTTTGAACCGCCGCTTCCCCCGCCGCCGCAATCGCGGCCCATGGCGCCTTCCACCTCCTCGACCACAATGCCGCCCAGGGAGGATGATGGCGCCCGGAATGAGTGACGCCGGCCCGACGCCGCCCGCACCTGAAGACCTCTCGCGCGTGATGGAAGCGCTCCTGTTCGTCGCCGAGGAGCCACAGGGCCTGGGCCCGCTGGCACGAGCGGCCGGAGTCGGTGAGGCAGCTGCCCGAAGAGCACTCGAACAGCTCGCCCGTGAATGCGAGGGGCGTGGCCTTCGCCTGATGGAAGACGGTCAGAAGTTCCAGCTCGTCACGGCTCCGGAGTTCGCACCCTACGTCGAGCAGATGCTGGGCAATGCGGCGAATCAGCGCCTCTCCCGCGCTGCCCTCGAAACGCTCACGATTATCGCCTACCGCCAGCCGTGCAGCCGGGCCGAGATCGAGGCGCTCCGTGGGGTCAACAGCGACAAGCTCGTCGCCACCCTCGAGCAGCGTGGTCTCATCGACATCGCTGGCACCGGCGAAGGTCCGGGCAAACCGAAGCTCTACCGCACGACGATGAAGTTCCTCGAACACTTCGGCATCCAGTCGCCCGGCGAGCTCCCGGCACTGCCCGTGGCCGACGACCCCGTTGAAGCGGAGATGTAGTGGATTTCGGCCCCCGATGCCTGGAGTTGGAGTGCACGCGGTGACTATCGGCGTGGTGCGGGTTCGGTTGCGGTTGCCTTCGCGGACCCTCAAGGAGAAGCGGACGATCGTGAAGTCCGTGGTCGAGCGCCTCCGGCAGCGCTACAACGCCTCGGTCGCTGAAATCGACGACCTCGATGACGTGGCGACTGCGACGATCGCCGCGGCCGTCATTTCGAACGACGCCCGCCACGCCGACGAGCAGGTCCAGGAGATTGCCCGCGCCATCGAAGCCTGGCGGCTCGACGCCGAGCTCCTCGAAGTCGAGACGGAGTTGGTCTGAAGGCACACATTCGGTGACCGGCGGACCGGACAGCTCCCTACCAGTCTGACCAGTAATCCCAATTCCGTCGTGGTTGTTGAGCCCTTCGCAGGAGTAGATCCGGGTCATCGAGTTCGTGCAGGCTGATCGACCGTCCCACGAGTGCCTCGATTCGCCGGTAGAGAAGCTCCTCCGGCACCGAGTGGCGTGCACTCAACCACTGCTCCAGCTCCGTCAGCCGGACCGCCATTGGCAGGTCGTCTGCCTTCGGCGCATCCTCGAGAAAGCGGAGGCAGTAGCGGCAGCCGGTTGCCCGCTCGAAGGGAACGAGATGGATGTCGCATTCACTCGACGCGGGCACCACGAGGTGATTCTACGATGAACCACGAGTGCATCCTCGAGGACCACCGTTAGCGTACCGGGCTCGGGCTCGCCGGTGATTTTCACGGTTGGCTTCAGGTCATGATCCTGTTCGCTAACGGAGCAGCCGCGGCTCCCGGCGGGTATGATGGAGATGCGCGTTCGCACCGAGGGCGTCATGGACGAGATCATCTTCGTGGTCAGTGAAGCCCCGGAGGGGGGCTTCACGGCGCGCGCGCTCGGAGAGGCTATCTTCACCGAGGCGGACGACCTGCTGTCGCTTCGCGAGCGGGTCCGGGATGCCGTGCGCTGTCATTATGACGAAGGTAAGGCTCCCCGGGTGGTCCGACTGCACTTCGTGCGCGACGACATCATCGCCGTATCACCCGCCTGCCCCGGGACCTGACTGGCGAGCAGTTGGCGCGAGCGCTCGCCAGGCTCGGCTATTCGACAACGCGGCAAACGGGAAGCCACATGCGACTGACGACTCTGGAAGGCGGCGAACATCGCGTTACCATCCCGCGCCACGACCCGCTGCGTGTCGGGACACTCGCAGGTATCCTGGGAGAGGTAGCGGCCCACTTCTAAAGCTCGCGGGACGAAATCGTCGCGCGCCTGTTTGGGTAGGGGATCACCTGGGCCAGCCAGACAGGGCGACGGCAAGGCCGGTCCGCCAGCCCTCGCCTCTAAATCGGACCCCGAAGAAGTTGCTCCATCAGGACACGTGTCTGTGGGCCCATGAGTTCGAGGCATGCGGCGAGGTGCCCTGGCTCCCGGTGCAAGTCGTGCTCCAGCTTCTCGCAGATCGCTTCTTGCACCAGGTCGCGGCTCAGCCGGTCACCGCCGGCAGCCACTCGTTCGATGAATGCGAACGCTTGCCGCAGAAACAGGTTGTCCTGCGGCTGTGCGTCGAGCCGTGCGGCTGCCACGATGGCGTTTCCCAGCGACTCCTGCAAGATGGCGTGCGGGTCATCCTCCGGGCGCGGGTCTGCTACCCCCAGGTCCGGGAACTCCTCGCGCAGCAATGACGGGATATCGATGTAAGCGATCATGATCTCTTCGAGGTTAGCACGGGTCTCCGCCAGGTCCGCGATCCTCCACGCTACCGGGTGTCGTTATCTCGAGGGTCGTCTTCCCCCAGTCGCTGAACGTCCAATCGAGCGGCTCGCTGCCGGTGGCGCGCGTGATGCGCGCGGGCAGGTTCGTGTGGGGATCGATTTCGATGCTGACGTGCCCAATTGAGTTGAATGTCGCTTCGAATCCGCTTAACGAGTGAACTGGTGATTGCGCGTTTCGCAGGCTGAGTGCCCCGTGGAGCAGGAACGGCGCCAGTACGTCGCCACTCCCACCGGGAACGCGGAACGTCTCGTTGCATGTCGACCGTTTGAAGAACGTCTGGCCGTCGACCAGCGTGATGACATAGGTGGCACCTGGTTCGCCCGTGCGGCCCAGTGTTGCCACCGCCACCTGGCCGTGCTTCGCCACCTTCACCGTCCCGCCGTCTGCTCCGCCCCAGTGCGGCAGGATGAGATTCCTCTGGACCACGGTGATCGTGTAGCTGTCCCGTAGGTCGATCGCAGCCTGTACCTGGGCGAGTGCGTCCCGTGCGTCCGTTGCCAGCGTTGGCACGCTGACCGTCGACCCTCCGTTCGAGTCGTCCTTCCCGCCGCCGGTGAGCACCAGCGTGACCACGATGCCAACGATCGCCGACACGAACACCACGAAGGCGATGAGGAGGCGGCAACGGCCGAGCGATGGCATGCGAAGCCGTGCGCGCATGAAGAGAGCATACGCCTCGTGGCGATCGCCCCCCGGACGGGGCCCACCTCGGCCCCTCGCGCTTGCACATATTGGGCCATGGGTAGGCCAGGAACCTTTGGGCACCCCGGGGCCACACGTGCGCTGGATGCGGGCCAGGTCGCATCGTTACGAGCATGGAAGATCAACGGCCCCGACCGCGAACTGTAGGCTCCGTGACGGACAACCCCGCCGGGTGCCCACAGGATCTGTCCATGGACGACCGCGACCGCCGCTTCTACTCGCGCCTGGCGCTGGTCTTCGGGTTGCTGTTTGTGCTCGGCGGACTCCTCTTCGCCTTCACGACTCCCGGTGCGACTTACGTCTGGCTTGGCCTCGCCATGCTCCTCGGCGGCATCGGACTCCGGACACGGCTGCCGGTCATCGTGGTGGCGATTGCGGCACTTGTCGTGTTTGCGGCGCTCGTCGGCTACACCGCGTTTGCCTACCCGTAGCGGGTGCCTCCCCAATAGTGTGGAGGGATCGACAGGCATGAAGAACCTGGCCCTGGCTGGACCCGCGGGTTCGCCTTGACGGTGTCGGCCAAAACCCCTGTCTCGAATTTACCAGGCGGCTCCGCTCGGCTTCGGCGCCCCTGCAGGCGCCGTGCCGTAATCCCCGAACGGGCCGTCGCGCCAGTCGAGGGCAGCCTTCAGCCCCTTCTCGCGGGCGATGCGGCCGAACGTTTCGCCGCCGGGGCGTACCCGCCCGAGCTCCTGGATGTCGCCGCCGGCGGCAAGCGACGTCCGCAGCCCCATGATCTCGTAGACGCGGTTCACCTGCCGCTTGGTCATCTGCAGCATCGGGCCGTCGATGTTCGCGATGCGTTCGGCGAACGCCTCGGTCACCTCGCAGAGTTGGTCCACCGGCACGGCCCGGTTCGCCCAGCCGATCTCGACGGCTTCGGCGCCGGTTACGCTGTCGCCTGTGTAGAGCAGCTCGCGCGCCTTCTTCTGATGCATGTGCCAGGGGTGGTAGACGATGTCGACGGGGGTCATCGCGCGGACTGGCGGATAGCCGATGATGGCGTCCTCGGCCACGAACATGAGGTCGCACATCGTTGCCAGTTCGGTACCGCCTGCGAGGCAGTAGCCGTGAACCTGCGAGATAACGGGCTTTGTCAGCTCCCAGATCTGCCAGTAGCCCGAGAGTAGATGTTGCGGCCACTGGCCCTGGCCCGGGTGGATCGGCCCGACGTTTGGGAGCCCACTGCGTTTCTCAACATAGTCGCGATCATCGTCAGTCTTCGAAATCCCCGAGAGGTCGTAGCCGGCGCTGAAGGCGCGCCCGGAACCGCGGATGATGATGACCCGCACATCCGGGTCCATTTCGAAGTCCTTGAGCGCGTTGAAGAGCTCGGCGCGCAGGTTGTGGCTGAGGGCGTTCATCTTCTCCGGGCGGTTGAGCTGGATGATCGCGTGGCGCTTCTGCTTGATGGTGAGGATGTCGTGGTAGTCAGTCATGCGTGGATTCTGGCGATCCCGGCGCGCCCTGTCGATCCAATGCCACCGCGCGGCGGCGGCGGGCCGGCTCGCGGTGGCCGGGAGATCGCACCTGCTTCGGAGTACATCGATTGCCAGCGCATCGAATTTTGCCTACAGTCGGCGGGCTGTCTCTTTCGGCAGGCTGCGTGCTGCCCATCCTTCACAACAGAGCATCGAGGTTCCCGCCGCATGGATTTCAACCTTTCGCCCGAGCACGAGTCGTTCCGCCAGGTCGTCAGCGGCTTCATCGAGAGCCTTCCGTCGCGTGAAGATGCAGGGTTCGATGAGGCAGTCCGCAAGGGCCTCGCCGATCGGGGCTGGCTCGCGCTCGCGTGGCCGAAGGAATACGGCGGGCTCGGGGCCACCCCCATGCAGCAGATGGTCTTCAACGAGCTCATGGGCTACCAGCGCATCCGCGCTTCGAGCATGGGCACGATGTGGGTCGGCCCGGCGCTCATGATCTACGGTACCCCCGAGCAGAAGGAGCGCTGGCTCCCGCGCATCGTCACCGGCGAGGATGTCTGGTGCACCCTCTACTCCGAACCCGGGGCGGGCTCCGACCTCGCCGCACTCCAGACGCGCGCCATCCGCGATGGTGATGAGTACGTCGTCACCGGCCAGAAGATCTGGACCTCCGGCGCCCATCAATCCAACTGGGGCTGGCTTGCCGCCCGCACGGACCCCGGTGCTCCGAAGCACCGAGGCATCTCGATGTTCTGCCTGCGCATGGATACCCCGGGCATCACCATCCGCCCGCTCATGAACATGACCGGTAACCATGAGTTCAACGAGGTCTTCTTCGACAACGTCCGCATTCCGGCCTCCCAGCGCATCGGGGAGGAGAACCGCGGCTGGTATACGCTTGCCGTGGCCCTCGACTTCGAGCGCTCATCCATCGGCTCGACATCTGGCGCCCGCCGCTCCCTCGACGACTTCATCGCCCTTATCAGGTCCGGGCAGGCTGGGCTCACCCGCCAGACACGCGACCGGCTCATCGACTGCCTGATCAGTGCCCAGGTCCTCCGCTTTATCGGTTACCGCATCGCCGCCGAACAGGAGAAAACAGGCACCGCCCCGACGCTCCTCGCCCAGATGGCCAAGTTATGCGCGATGGAACTGAACCAGCGCATCACCTCGATGACCATGCAGGTCCTCGGGATGTGTGGCCAGGCGCACGAGCCCGCGGCACCGTTCGAGGAGTACACGCACAACTTCCTCCGCTCAGTCGCCAACACTATCGAAGGTGGAACGAGCGAAATCCAGCGCAACGTCATCGCCACCCGTGGGCTGGGTATGCCTCGCGGCTAACGTCGCGACCGAGCATCCGTCAGCCGCCAGCGTCCCGCCTACTCCCTCGAGTAAGAGGAGGCATCGGGACTCCACATCGCCAGCGCGTTCCACCTGCCGATGATGACGAACGGCGCCACCGTACAGCGGCGTGTGGGCACGCTCTCGTGGCGATCCCGTCGGCAGCTGGTCCGACAGCCTGCCCCGAATTTTCCCGCGCTGTCAGCGTGCAGCTATACGAGGATCCCGCCTGCGAGCAGGTCGGCCGTCTCGTCCATGTCCAGCCCGAGGATCTCGGTACACACCTCCAGCGTGTGCTCGCCAAGGAGTGGGGCCGGGGCGCGGTGGCTTGCCGGTGTATGTGAAAGGCGAGCAGCCACGTTGTCATACGCCGAAAGCCCCGTCTCCGGGTGTGGCAGGTACTGGTAGTACTTCCGGTCGCGCATGTGGACATCGCGCTCCAGTAAGTCCTGCGCGTTCTGCACGACGCCGGCTGCTATCCCTCGCGCCTGGAGCCGTTCCATCACTGCCTCGGCGCGCAACGGCCGAACCCACCGGGAGACGATCGCCTCCAGTTCGTCCTCGTTGGCCTTTCGAGCGGCAAGGGTCGCGAAACGCGGGTCGTTCGCCAGTGCTGGTTCGCCAAAGACGCTCGCCAGTACCGCCCAATCGGTGTCGGACCGGCAGGCAATTGCGATCCAGCGGTCCTCCGACCCAACCGACTCCGGGTCGTCTGCGCACCGAAACGCCCCGTGCGGTGCTGCGATCGGGTGGCGGTTGCCGGTTCGCCCGGCGACGGTCCCATTCGCCAGGTACTCGGCCACGGCCGTTCCGAGTGTCGTAACGACTGACTCGATCTGCGGGAGCTCGATGTACTGACCATTTCCCCCGAGATCCCGGTGCCGCAGGGCCGCGAGGATCGCGATCGTCGTATGGCCGGGGTTGATCGCATAGTCGGGGTAATTCGTGCCCACGCCGATTGGTGGCCGGTGCGGAAAGCCCGACATGTAGCTGAAGCCGGTGACGGGCGTGAGCACACCGCCAAATCCCAGGAAGTCGCGGTGTGGCCCTTCCATTCCCTGCATCGGTGCGTAGGCCGCAATGATCCGTGGGTTTGTCTTCGCGATCTGTTCGTAGCCCAGCCGCCACTTGTCGATGACCCGCGGGGTGAAGTTCGTCAGGAATACATCCGACCGCTCGATGAGCCGGTGTGCGAGTTCCTGCCCGCGCTCCGTGTTCAGGTTGAGCTGGAGCGAGAGTTTACCGGCGTTGAAATTGTTGAAGTAGCCGGAGATGTTGTAGCCCGTCTTCGGCGTGCCATCGGCTTCGAGTGCCCCGGGAGCTGCCGTTCGCAACCCATCGAGCTTCGCCTCCGACTCCACGCGAACCACCTCGGCGCCCAGTGCAGCGAGGAATAGCCCGGCAATTGGGCCCGCGCCGAACCAGGAGAAGTCGGCCACCCGGATGCCCTCGAGCGGCCGTGTCAGCCGGTGTCTCCCGTTCGGTGCCGTGGCTATCCGGGCTGGCGGCGAAACCTTCACGAGGTCCGTGTCCTGTCCGAGTTTCGGCGGCTGGCCGATCTGCCCGGGCGTCTCCGAGAGCCTGTACGGGAGCCCCGGGAATTCGACGGTGCTGCCGCCGGGGCCTTCGAGGGGTACGAACCAGTTACGTGCACGCAGCTGCTCATTCTGTGCCAGGTCCCTGGGGCTGGAGACGAGACCGATGAGGAGCCGCCGCTTTTGCCCCTCGACATACGCGGTTTCCCCGGGCATCGCCTTGAGGAACCGGCCGAGTACATCGCTCATGTGCTGAAGTTGTGCGACCAGCTCTGGCGGGGCCGATGCCGGGTCGGCGATGTACGGTGCAAGCTTGCGCAGGCCGATGCCCTCCCGGAGCGAGAGATACGGCTCCTCATCGAGGTCCTCGTGTTGGCCGGTCTCTCGCATCCATTCCACCAGCCCCTCATATCCCGCGCCCGCCCCGCCCGTCGCCATGCTGAAGATATGGCCATTGGCACTCTCATACAGCTTGAGCCCCGGGATCGGAATCCCGCGTTCTCCGAGTCCCCCGGCACGGACACGATTCTTGCGCTGGAAATCCCACGTCTGCATCGCCGTCTCTTGCGACATCGACAGCGACTCCTGTGCTGAGACATCAACGTGCTGGCCCTGGCCCGTGGCCTCGGCCACCCGCAGGGCGGCGAGCACACCGATTGCCGCGTGGATGCTCGCAGAGACATTGGCCTGGTTGCCGTAGATCTGGTTCGGCGGGTCGGCCGGGTCGCCGGCGAGGGTCATCACCCCGCCCATCGCCTGCCCGACGATGTCGCTGTACGCGTACGAGGCGTGCGGCCCGGTCTGCCCGAATCCTGTGATCGAGGTGTAGACGAGCGACGGCTTCGCCCCGAGCAGTTCGTCCGCTCCCAGGCCACGGCTCGCCAGGAAGCCCACCGGGTAGTCCTCGATGACCACATCACCGGAGAGAGCGAGTTCGCGCGCCTGCCGCTGCCCTTCGGTGTCGTCCAGGTCGAGGACAACCGATCGCTTTGACGTGTTGTGCACCCAGAACGCCAGAGACCAGTCCGGGTCCTCGTGATTGGCTACGAATGGCGGCGCCTGGCGCTGTCTGCCACCTCCCGGCGGCTCGACCTTGATGACCTCCGCCCCGAGGTCGGCGAGCAGCCGCCCGCAGTACGAACCCAACTCATCACAGAACTCGACGACGCGCAGGCCGCGCAATGCCCCGTCACCCACGTTGCCCCTCCCCAAAGAGAGCGTTGTGGCAGGATTCTAGACCCTTTCGAGGCGCCCCGGGGACGTGGCAGTTGTTCGTCCCGGGCGGTCCGTGTCAGTCCACGATCGCGCTGTTCACGAGCGCTTGCAGCTCGCGGCGGATCGGATAGGTGCTCGATGGCAGAAGCTGGGTCATGAAGATGACGATCATCTGCTCCCGCGGATCGATCCAGAAGGCTGTGCTCGCCGCGCCACCCCATGCGTACTGCCCTGGGGAGCCGCTGATCTGTGCAAGCCGCTGGTCCATCAACACCGAAAAGCCGAGCCCGAAGCCGGTCCCGCTCGTTGCCCCTTCGCTAAATTGGCCGGGAGGTGCAAGGGCCGCGAGATCCTTGCCACCGGCCAGGTGGTTCATCGTCATCAGCTCGATCGTCTTGCGGCTCAACAGGCGGACACCGTCGAGCGCTCCGCCGTTCAGCAACATGCGACAGAACCGCAGGTAATCGGCCGCGGTAGAGACGAGTCCGCCGCCGCCGCTGAACAGCTTCGGAGGCTTGCGATAGATGCTCGTTTGCGGGTCATCCTGGAGCACACGTTTCCCACCCGGCGACAGGGCGTAGCACGCTGCAAACCGGTCGACCTTCTCGCCAGGCACACTGAACGATGAGTCGGTCATCCCCAATGGCTCGAAAACCCGCTCCCGCAGATAGACATCAAATGGCTTCCCGCTGATCACTTCCACCAGGTATCCGCATACGTCGGTCGAGATCGAGTAGTTCCAGGCCGTTCCCGGCGTGAACTGGAGCGGTAGCCTCGCCAGCGTCTCGATGCTCTTTGCCAGCGTCTCATCCTCCGCGTCTGGCCTCGCTTCGCGCGCCGGCCCGAGGACCGTTGGCCCACCGCGCTCCATCACTCCGAGCTCCCGGTAGGCGGCGTCAATCGAGTTCCGCACGTGGAAGCCGTAGGTCAGCCCGCTCTGGTGCGAAAGCAGATCGCGCATGGTCATCGAACGCTCCGGCGCCTTTGTGACGAAATTCGGCCACGCTCCGGCGACCCACACGCCGAGCCGCTCCCACGAGGGGATGAACTTGTGTACCGGGTCATCGAGCTGAAACGCGCCCTCTTCGTAGAGCATCATCAGTGCCACCGAGGTGATGGGCTTCGACATCGAGTAGATGCGAAAGATCGTGTCCTCGGTCATTGGTTTCGCCCGCTCGGCGTCCATCAGCCCCTGGGCCGAGCAGTGCGCCACCTCGCCTTTGCGCCATACGAGGGTCAGCGTTCCGGCGAACCTCTCCGTCTGCAGGTAGCGTTCGTCGAGGTAGCTATCGATGCGCCCCAGGCGCTCGGCCGACATTCCAGCGATGGTGGGCATGGTGAATCTCCGGCAGACAGGATGAGGCCGGATTCTACCCCTCGGCGAGTGTTCCTGCCGTCATCCCGCATGCCATGCTTGTGCCATGGACCACGCGGACCATGTGAACCTCCTTCGCGATGGCATCGCCGGGCCGGGCGGAACGTGGGCCGATCTTGGCGCCGGCCGTGGCGCCTTCACACTCGCCCTCGCCGACCTCCTCGGGCCCGGGGCCGTCATCTACGCCGTCGACCGCGATGCGGCCGCCCTTCGCGCCAATGGGGATGCCATGCGTCTTCGCTTCCCGGAAGTGACCGTGCACTACCACGCTACCGACTTCACTCAACCGCTCGATCTTCCGCCGCTCGACGGCATCGTCATGGCGAACGCGCTCCACTTCCACCCGGAGAGCCTGCAGGCGGGGATCGTCCGTGCTCTCCGCTCCGCGCTCCGCAGGGAGGGATGCATCTTGCTCGCCGAGTACAACCTCTCGCGAGGAAACGTCGCCGTCCCTCATCCCGTTCCCTTTGCGCGCTGGGAAGAGCTCGCCCGCGATGCGGGATTCGCGCGTACGCGCCTCCTCGCGCGCCGTTCGAGCCGCTTCCTCCACGAGATCTACTCCGCCGTAAGTCGCTGACTTCACACCCCGCAGAGGGGAGAAGGCCCGGAAATGGACACCCGTCCACGGGCCTTCCCCCTGCCTGTCTCTTTCCGGTCAGATGAGCTCGGGGTCCCCTCCGAGGGCTACGCGTCCGGCGTAGAAGAGCGTCGCTTCGGGCGTGAGCGGATGATGGTTGATGCCACGGAAGTCGCGCACGATTCGCTCCAACGGCGCTGAACGGTAGAAGGATTGCCCACCGACGGCCTCCATCGCGGCGTCGATCGCCGGCTTCCCCAGGTTCGTAACGGCCCGCTTCGCGTGGAGCACGGTGAGGAAGTTGTCGAATGTCGATTCCGGGTCGTCGGTGATGCCGGCAAGCGCTCCATCGAAAGCGAGCCGTGCTGCCGTGTAGCCGTACTCCACCTCGCCAACGAGACGCTGGATGCGCGGATCGCCTGTTTTCGTTTCAGCGGATCTCAGCATTTGTACCGCTTCGTCGCGCGCCGCTCGTACCAATCCGAGGTAGACGCCTGTGACTATCGCGAGCCCGTTGATGAGCGCGATCCTGATGAGTGGGTCGACGCGGTTGAACGGACGATGGGCTCCTACCTGTGCATCCGGAACGAACACGTCATGGAGCAGCACATCGTTGCTCCCCGTCCCGCGCATCCCGTGGGCATCCCAGTTGGCGAGGATTTCGACTCCTGGCGCGCTCATCGGGATGCTGAGACCCACGATCTCCGGCTCGGCGCCTTCGGTCACAGCCCAGGTTGCCAGTACTGACCCAACCGGCGATTGGCTGGTGAAGATCTTCCGCCCCGAGACGACAAAACCGCCGTCAGCCTTGCGCGCGATGGCCGACGGCCGCACGTGGTCGGACCCGCCTGTCGACAACAGGACGATGCCTTCCTGGGCGATACGGCGGAGTGTCTTTTCGACAGGGGCGCCTCGCCGGTACCGCCAGGCTGTCGTCACGACGCTATGCGTGTGCATCGAACTTGCGAGCGACGTGCTGCCGCATGCACGGGCGAGGTCGTGATGCGCGTAACACAGCTCCCGAAGTCCCGCGCCGAGCCCGCCGAGTTCTGCGGGAACGGCAGCGGCAAGGAAGCCTGCAGCCTTGAGTGCTGCGAACGATTCACTCACGAAGCTCCCTTCCCGGTCGTGCCGGGCGGCGTTTGCTGCAAGGGTTGGTGTCACTTCACCGACGACATCGGTGAGCGTCCGCGTCGTTGTTGCGTAGTCCTGCGCTGGTGCTGTCACTGCATACTCCTCCGAATCGGATGACTCCACGCTAGCCCTGCGCCGGCTGCACTCACAGTCCAAGATCTGGACTGGCACAAATTAAGTGATATACGTCACACTGCAGGTTATGGATGCGACTCCGCAATACTGTCCCGTCGCCATGGCCATCGAGGTCGTCGCCGACCGCTGGGCACTGCTCATCCTTCGTGAGCTCATCGTTGGCGCCCACACGTTCGGTGAGATCCACTCCGGGATACCCCACATATCGCGGACCCTGCTCTCGGAGCGGCTCAAGCAACTCGCCGGTAATGGCCTTCTTCAGCGGCGCGAAGACCAGCCCGGCCGCCCGAAATACTGGCTCACCCCTGCCGGCGAAGACCTCCAGGACATCATCTTCGGGCTCGGTGAATGGGCCATCCGCTGGGCCTACTTCACCGACCCCGAAGACAGCCAACTCGACAATACCCACCTGATGTGGCGCTTCCGGCGTGGCGTTATCCCCGACCGGGTGCCTGGCCAGCGAGTGGTCGTCGAATTCGTCCTCACCGGGCCAGGCGGCGCCATCGACCATGTTTGGCTGGTGATTACACCCAGCGGCGCGGAGGCCTGCCTCAAGCCGCCCGGATTCGATGTGGATATGGAGGTGCGCACCTCGAGCCGCGAACTCCACCGCATCTGGCTTGGCCGGACGAGCATCTCCGAGGCTATTCGGGCGCGGACACTCGAACTGATTGGGCCGGCTCAGCTTACCCGCACCTTTCCTCGCTGGTTTACTTTCAGCCCCTTCGCACCCGTTATTCGGCGAGCCCAGGCGACCCCCGCCTGAGCGAACGGCTCGTCTGCAGGGGGCGTGTCCTCGGCGCAACAGACTGGTTAGAATGCCCCACGACATTTTGACTCGAGCGAATAGTTCGGAATGGGGTGGAGGGCATGGCCCGCTATCTTGGCAACCCGATTGCCGCCATGCGCAGCGAGAGTTTCGACCGCCGCTGGCTCGTCCTCACGGTCACCAGCATCGGCTCATTCATGTCGCTCCTCGACAGCACGATCGTCAACATCGCGCTCCCGAGCATCCTCCGCCGCTTCCACGCCGACCTCGATAACGGCCAACTCGTCCTCACCGTCTACCTGCTCGCGCTCGCCGTCGTCATCCCTATCAGCGGCTTCCTCGCCGAGCGCATTGGCATGAAGCGGCTGTATATCTCGACGCTCGTCCTCTTTGCGCTCGGGTCTGTCCTCTGCGGCCTCGCCTGGAATCTTCCCAGCCTCATCTTCTTCCGCCTCCTGCAGGGTCTTGGCGGGGGCATGCTCCAGCCGCTCGGTATGGCGATCGTCTTCACCCAGATCACGCCGCTGGAGCGCGGCCGCTTCATGGGGATTCTCGGGCTTCCCATGCTCCTCGCCCCGATCCTGGGGCCAACGGTGGGTGGCTACCTCGTCGAGTATTCGAGCTGGCGAACCATCTTCCTCATCAATCTCCCCATCGGCGCGGTCAACGTCTGGCTCGCCATGAGCCTCCTCACCGAGTCCGCCATTCGCCGCGACGCCCGCCTCGACACCAAAGGCCTGGCCCTCGCCGTGCTCGCCTTCCCGCTGTTGCTCCTTGGCCTCAGCCAGGGCGAGGACCGTGGATGGAGCTCACCGCTCGTCCTCGGCATGTTTATTGTCGGGGGGCTCGCCCTCGCTGCCTTCGTCATCGCCGAACGCCGCCATGCCGACCCGCTCCTCCAGGTGCGCCTCTTTCAGCGTCCGATGTTCGCCCTCGGGATGACGATCAACTTCGTCACCCAGTTCTCGCTCTTCGGGCTCCAGTTCCTGCTCCCGCTCTTTCTTCAGACGGCGCGCGGCATGTCGCCTGCTACGACAGGTCTCGTTCTTTTCCCGAGCGGCGTGGCCTCGTTCATTTCGATGAACGTCGGGGGACGTCTCTACAATACGGTCGGTCCGCGAAAGCTGGTTGTCTCCGGCCTGATCCTTCTCCTCATCACCACGCTCCTCCTCCACGGCCTTACCGCGGATACGAACGTCTTCGAAATCGTCCTCCTCTTTTCTATGCGCGGAATGGCGATGGGGTTCTGCATGATGCCCGTGCAGACAGCGGCGTACAACAGCATCCCCCAGCACCTCATGACTCGCGCGACTGCGCTGGTGAACATGCTGTTTCGCGTTTTCGGCTCCATGGCCACGGCGATCCTCACCACGATCCTCGTCTTCAGCCTCCAGTCCCAGGGGGCCCCGGCCGGCTCCTCCATCACGCGCGGGACTGCACCGCTCCCGTTCATGGTCGAGGCGTTCCACGACGCGTTCCTCGCGATGTCGCTGCTCACGGTCGTCGGTATCGTTCTCGCGCTCTTCCTGAAAGACCCGGTGCTCGAGGAGTTCAAGATCACGCAGGTTGCGACGGACGCCGAGGCAGCCGAATCTGCGAAGAAGGAGCTCGTCACCGCCGAGTAGTGCCCTTTCACCCCGCTTCGGCACCAGCGGTCCCTTTCGCCACGCCCGCTTGCCCGTGGTTTTCAGCCCTGGCTCTCTCCACAATCGGTCCGCCGGGGGCCGCCGTTCGAGCCGTGTGCCTTGACGGGCACGCGCGAAGGAGAGGTGAGAGATGCTGGTTGTCGCCGCACTTGGTGGAAACGCACTCCTCCGCAGGGGTGAACCGCTGACGATCGACGTCCAGGCGCGAAACGCGGCCGTTGCCGCTGCAGCGCTCGTGCCCCTGACACGCGAGTACCGTGTCGTGCTGACCCATGGCAACGGCCCCCAGGTCGGCCTCCTCGCGCTCGAGCAGGAGGGGCCAGGGGGCACCCCTCTTGATGTTCTCGGTGCACAGAGCCAGGGGATGATCGGCTACCTCCTCGAGAGTGCTCTCCGCAGTGCCCTGCCCGGGCGCGAGGTTGTGACCGTCCTTACCCAGGTTGCAGTCGACGCGTTCGACCCTGCCTTTCACCATCCCGAAAAGCCGATTGGGCCTGTCTACACCGAGGCGGTTGCCCGGGCACTTGCCGCGCAGAGAGGCTGGACTATCGCCCCGGATGGCGATGGCTTTCGTCGCGTTGTCCCTTCACCGGTGCCGCGCGGGATCTTCCAGGTACCTGCCATCCACGCCCTGCTCGAACACGAACTGCTCGTGATTGCAGCCGGAGGCGGAGGTGTGCCCATCGTCGTCGACAATGGGCAGGAACGCGGCGTCGAAGCGGTGGTCGACAAAGATCTGACCGCGGCCCTCCTCGCCAGCGACCTCGGCGCCGACTCCCTGCTGCTCCTCACGGACGTCGCGGCAGTATTCGATGGCTGGGGTACGGAGCATCCCCGCGCCCTGCAGTCCGCTTCTACTACGTGGCTCCGCGGCCAGCAGTTCGCACCCGGCTCCATGGGTCCGAAGGTCGAGGCTGCCTGCCGCTTCGTCGAACGCACCGGCGGGTTTGCAGCGATTGGTGCGCTCGAAGCCGCGTCCGAGATCCTTGCCAGCGAGGCAGGTACGCGCATCACTCTCGACGGCGAGGTGCGCTACTGGCCAGCCTGAATGCTACAGCCCGTGTGCACCAGCGAAGGTATCGACGAAGTTCCCGAGGCCTGGCTCCTCGCCATCGACAAAGTCGTAGCGTGCCCGTACCACGGGCTTTCGAATCGCCACGAGTGCCGCGATATCGGCCGGGGTTCCGCTGACGACGACCTCCGCATTGGAGGCGTTGATCGTCTCCCCGAGTGCCTCCAGTTGCCCGGTGCTGTAGCCCATTGCCGGTAGGACGAGTGCGAGGTGCGGGTAGGCGGCGAAGACCGCCTTGATGGCCGGGTGGGCGTGCGGCCGTGGGTCGACGATCTCGGCCGCACCGGCATCGCGGGCCGCGACAAAACCGGCACCGAACGACATCCCGCCGTGCGTCAGCGTCGGCCCATCGTCTACCACCAGGACACGCTTTCCGCGCACCGCTTCCGGGTTGTCCAGGGCCACTGCCGAAACCGCCCTGACGATTGGCGCTCGTGGCGCGATCGCTTCGATCTCGCGCGTCGCCTCGTCTATCTGCTCCGGTGTGGCGGCGTTCACCTTGTTCAACACCACGACGTCTGCCATGCGCAACACTGCTTCGCCCGGGTGGTAGCGACTTGCCTGGCCGGGCCGCAGCGCATCGGCAACCACGATGTGCAGATCCGGCCGGAAGAACGGGAAGTCGTTATTCCCGCCGTCCCAGATCACCGCGTCCGCCTCGGCTTCCGCCTGCCGAAGGATCGCCTCGTAGTCGACCCCTGCGTACACCACCGCGCCCGCGGCGATGTGCGGCTCATACTCTTCACGCTCCTCGGCGGTGCACTGCGCCACGTCCAGGTCCTCCCGGCTCGCGAAGCGCTGCACACGCTGAGCTACCAGGTCCCCATATGGCATCGGGTGGCGGACGACTGCGACTCGCCGGCTACGGCTGCGCAGGCGTGAGGCGACCCAGCGCGCGACCTGTGACTTGCCGCAGCCCGTGCGAATGGCACTGACTGCGATGACCGGCTTGTTGCTCCGGACCATCGTCGAATCCGGACCGAGCAATGCGAAATCTGCTCCCACTGCAAGGGCCCGTGATGCAAGGTGCATGACCGCCTCGTGTGTTACGTCGCTGTAGGCGAAAAGGACGCGCTGCACCCGCTCGCGATCGCAGATCTCCTCGAGCTTCGTTTCATCGAAAATGGGAATACCGCCGGGATACAACTGCCCGGCGAGTTCCGGGGGGTATCGCCGCTCCGCAATTCCAGGGATCTGCGCCGCTGTGAACGCTACCACGCGTATTGCCGGGTTGTCCCGGTACACGACATTGAAGTTGTGGAAGTCGCGCCCTGCGGCACCAAGGATCAGGGTTCGAATCGGATCCGGCATGGGTCCAGTATCCACATTCGGTGTGCTCCCCGGTACCGCTCAGATAGTCCCCGGACGCTGGGTCCGCTCTTTCCCTCCGGCATCTCTCCATCTGGGCCACAGAATCGAGGTCCGATCGTCCCGCGTGGTGGGGACCCTTCGGGGTTGCCCATTGGCTTCCCGAGTGGCACGTTCCCGCGCAAACGGCGACGGGATCTCGCCAGAACAACAGGGCAGGTATCGATGACTTCCACGCAGACTCGAGCCGAGGCGTCCTCGGCGACCGAACACTTCGACGTCCTCATCGTTGGCGCAGGTATCTCCGGTGTCGGAGCCGCGTTCCATCTCACCCAGCAGCGCCCGGGCACGAGCTTCGTCATCCTCGATTCACTCGACCACTTCGGTGGCACCTGGTGGACCCACAAGTACCCCGGCATCCGCTCCGACAGCGACCTCTATACCTTTGGCTATCGCTTCAAGCCATGGACAGGGACGCCGATCGCGACCGCCGAGGAGATCCTCAAGTACATGCGCGAGGTCATCGAAGAGAACGACCTCGCACGCCACATCCGCTACAGCCACAAGATCGTCTCCGCAAAATGGTCTGACGAGACCAACCGCTGGACTATCGAGGCCCGCCGAACCGACACCGGCGAAACGAAGCGTTTCACCGCCAACTTCCTCTGGATGTGCCAGGGCTACTACCGCCACGAACAGGGCTACACCCCCGAATGGCCGGGTATGGACCAGTACAGGGGACAGATCGTCCACCCGCAAACCTGGCCCGAAGATATCGACCTGAAGGCGAAGCGCGTCATCTGCATCGGTTCGGGTGCGACGGCGGCCACGCTCGTCCCTGCCATTGCCGGTGAGTGCGCCCATGTCACCCTGCTCCAGCGGTCGCCTACCTACTTCATCCCTGGTCGCAACGCCAACGACCTTGCCGATATCCTCCGCGAACTCGATATCGATGAGACCTGGATCCACGAAATCGTCCGCCGGAAGATCCTCCACGACCAGGCGCTCTTCACGAAGCGCTCCTTCGAGGAGCCCGAGGTGGTGAAGAAGGAACTCATCGGCATGGTCGGCGCCTACCTCGGCCCTGACTACCCGATCGAAAGAGACTTCACCCCTCACTACCGCCCCTGGCGCCAGCGCATCGCCTTCGTCCCCGATGGCGACATCTTCCAGGGGATCCGAGCCGGCAAGGCCAGTGTTGTGACCGATGAAATCGACCGCTTCACCGAGAAGGGGATCCTCCTCAAGTCCGGCCAGGAGCTCGAAGCCGACATCATCATCACCGCCACCGGCTTCAACATGAACGCCCTCGGCGACATCGCCTTTGAAGTCAACGGCAAGCCGCTCGACTTCCACGAGACCGTGACGTATCGCGGGATGATGTTCACCGGCCTCCCGAACCTGGCCTGGATCTTCGGCTACTTCCGCGCGAGCTGGACGCTCCGGGTCGACCTCGTTGCTGATTTCGTCTGCCGCCTTCTTGCCCACATGGAGGCGCGGGGGGCGAAGCGCGTCGAGGTCGCCCTCCGCCCCGAAGACAAGGACATGAAGCTCCTCCCCTGGATCGATCCGGAGAACTTCAACGCCGGCTACCTCATGCGAGCCATGGATATCCTCCCGCAGCGTGGGGAGAAGCCGGAGTGGCAGCACACCCAGGACTATTGGAAGGAGAAGGACGAACTCCCGAAGGTCGACCTCGACGGGCCCGAGTTTGTCTACGCCTGATTGACGGCATGATTCCCGTGGGGGCCCGGGTAGTTCCTCATCGCCCGGGCCCGGCGCCTCATTGGTGACCGCGTAACCGGAGGCCTTCCGGCTCGCTGCATCACCGCCGCTGCGGCGTCTTCGGAGGGACGCTACCCCTCGTACGTCAACGCCCGCCGAACTCGCGCGATGTCTGGCGCCCGCCCGAAGACCGTCAGGACATCACCCACCTGCAGGGTCGTCCGGCCATCCGGGATGATGTTGCGGGCTCCCCGCCGGATAATCGGCACGACGGTGCCGCGCAGAGCACCCAGTTGCTGTATCTGCCGTTGCGCATCGGGGTTCGACACGAGGACCCGCACAGCGGCCACGTCCTCCTCCCATGGGAGCACTGATTCCGAAAGATCGGGCTCCCCGAAGGCTGCTGCCAGTTCCATGGCGGTGGCTTCCGAAGGGTTCACCACCGTCACCCCGAGGCTTGCGAACGCTGGCATGTTGGAACGCTCGTTCACCCTGGCCAGGATGCGCTGGCACTGGAACTCGGTTCGTGCCAGTTGGGCTGCGAGCAGGTTCTTCTCGTCGTCCGCGGTCGTCAGGACCAATCCGTTTGCATGGTCGAGGCCCGCGGCGCGCAGTACCTCGATCTTCCCTGCCTCACCGAGGATGACGGTGAACCCCGCCTCGCGCGCCTGCATGGCGGCCGTTTCCGAGGCCTCGATGAGCGTTACCTCTTCGCCCGAGGCCAGCAGCCTCGTGGCCAGGCGGCGCCCAACTTCTCCTGCTCCCGCAATCACTGTCGTCATTGGATACACGCGCAGGAGCCTGCTCAGCGGGCCCGCGTAGAGCGATTGTACGGTAATCGTCGTGAGGATGACCGCGAACACGAGGGCAACCAACCGCGCCTCATCGGCTCCAAGGTGAGCGCCTGCTTCCACCGCCACAACACTCGCGAGTGATGCCGCAACCACACCACGGGGTGCGACAGCTGCAAGGAACAAGCGTTCGCGGATGGAGAGCCGGGAGCGAATTGTCGCCAGGAACACCAGCAGTGGCCGGCCAATCACCACCAGCGCACCGACCACGATGAGCCCCTCCGGCCAGAGCCCGCGAAGGGCGCTCATGTCCACGCTTGCGGCGAGGATCAGGTAGACACTCCCGACGAGCACCGCTGAGAGCGTCTCCATCAGTTCGTCGACGGCTTCCCGGTGGGGAACCGGCACATTGGCGAGCGCAATCCCCATCACGACCATCGCTGTCAGGCCCGATTCCGGGGCGAAGCGTTCGGCCAGGGCGAACACCGCGACGGCTCCGCCGAGGACCAGGAGCCCCACCTCGCGGCTCAACAGCCGCTGGACGACGCGGAGGGTCACGAACACGGCCAGTGCGCCCCCGCCGCCGATGAGCGCCCCCGCCACCACCCGTGTGATCACCCAGCGTGCGGGTCCCGTCGGCTCGAAACTCCCGGCGACGGCCAATTGCAGTAAGAACAACGTCAGCAGGGCACCGAACGGATCGATGATGATCCCTTCGCCCATGAGCGTTGCCCGGAGCCGGTCGTTCACCCGGATGCTTCGCAGCAACGGGCTGATGACGCTCGGGCCGGTAACCGCGACGAGGGCCCCGAAGAGGAATGAGACACGCCAGCCGGTGCCGAGCATCGCGTGGACGCTGACGGCGCCGACGACAGGCGTGATGATGAGCCCCAATACCACGAGATTGCGAACGGGTGATGCCACCACTCCCAGGAACTGCCAGCGGAGGCTCGTGCTCCCCTCGAAGACGATGATCGCCACGGAAAGCACGACAATCAGCCGCGATAGCTCGGCTGTTCGGGATGGAGCAATCCATCCCACCCCGTCTTCGCCCAGCACCATCCCGACCACGAGCAAGAATACCGGGACGGGAATGAAGGTTCGCCGGCCAGTGACCTGCGCCACCGCGGAAGCGACCGCAATGACCGCGACCAGCTGGAGTGCGTACTCTACCGCCACGCGTGCCGCACCCGTCTCACCATCGCTGCCCAGCATACGCAACCGCCCGCCCACGCAGAAAGCAACCTGCTACGTGCACTCAATTTGGCGAATAGTGCTCGCTCCTCTCTGTCATAGAAGCTCACGATGTGCGCCCGGATTAACGGCGTCTTATACCTCCGCAATGCCAGCCCATGCGACACTCAAAGCAGGGCACCGTCGATTGGACGCCATTTCTCCGGCGTTCGACCGATGGCAAGACAGCATCAATGCGAAATACTGGAACCGTGACCGATACCCAGCACGCCCTCCCGGCCGGCCCGCTCCAACTGAGTGATGGCCGCCGCGTCTGGTTCCGGCCCATCCGGCCCGACGACGTCGCTCGTCTTCGCGCTTTCCATCGGCGCCTCTCGATGGACACTCAACGGCTTCGCTTCTTCACGCCCCTGCGCGAACTCAGCCAGGCGATGGCGGAGAACTTCTGCAACGTCGACCACGACCGGCGAACGGCAATCGTCGTCTGTTATCCGGGTGAGGATGCTATCCGTGGTGTCGGCCGCCTCGAAGACATGGGCGACGGCACCGCCGAGATCGCTTTCGTCCTGGAAGACCAACTCCAGGGCAAGGGTCTCGGGAAAGCGCTCCTGCGCCTCCTCGCGGCTCATGCGCGCGAACGTAATGTGCAATGGCTGACGGCTGTCGTGCTCCCGGAAAACGGTGCAATGCTGCATCTTTTCCGTACCTGTGAATTCCCGGCAACCTTCGAAATCCGCGACGGCAACGAGTACATCACCCTCGATATCAGCGAGCCCTACGCACCGCACCCCCTGGTGGCCGGCGCAGCCTGAGCGCCACTCCCGTTGCCGGCCCCGTGGCTCGCAACAGGGCAACGGCACTTCTATTCTCGCTTAGTTGCATCACGCAACTTACTCCGATACGATGCCCCACATCGCCGTTCCGGGGGTCCTGTAATGTCCCAGCCGTCTACCGAGGGCCATGTTCGCCGCGAGACTATCGGCCACGTCCTCAAGATCACCATCGACAACGTGTCGAAGCGAAACGCGTTCGTCCCGGAGATGATGGTCGAGCTTTCCAACGCCCTGACACTGCTGGATGCCGACCCACAGCTCCGCGCCGGCGTGCTCTGCGCGGAAGGCGCCCACTTCACCGCTGGTCTCGACATGCCGAAGTTCTTCGGGCCGGGCGCAACTCCGCGCGAAACCCCTGCCGGTAACGTCGACGTGTTTCAGCTCTCGAAGGTTTGCCGCAAGCCGCTCATTACTGCCGTCCAGGGTGTCACCTACACCGTCGGTATCGAGATGATGCTTGCCGGGGACATCGTCATAGCGGCCGACGATGCCCGCTTCTGCCAGATGGAGGCGAAGCGTGGCCTCGCACCACTCGCCGGCGCCCACTTCCGAATGCTCACGCGTACGGGCTGGGGCGACGCCATGTACCACCTGCTTCTCTGTGACGAATTCGGCGCCGCCGAAGCTCACCGAATCGGCCTCGTCCAGGAGGTCGTCCCGGCTGGTACACAGGTTGGCCGGGCGATGGAGCTGGCGAATCTCATCGCGGCCAACGCGCCGCTTGGCACTCAGGTGACGAAGCTGGCCGCGCGCAGGTACATCGAAGCCGCCGAGGCCGCCGCCACCGCAGCGATCGCCGAGATTCGCGCCACCGTGCTGGACACAGAGGACGCGAAGGAAGGCATCCGCTCATTTGTCGAGCGCCGCCCCGCCGAGTTCCAGGGCCGCTAGAGCCTGCTCGAATCCTCGTGCTCCGCTCGGAGACCCCGCCAGGTACCAGCCTTGTGAGGCCACCTCGTCGTGCGTAGACTCCGCAGCAGACCCTGTGGCGGGGGCCTGCTCGAAGCGGAGGTGCTCGATGCATCCACACTTGAGCGATCGCGAGTGGGATGTGCTCCGGCTGGTCGCGGCCGGGCCGACCAATCATCAGATCGCCGGCGAGCTGGTCATCTCGGTTTACACGGTGCAGACCCACGTCCGCGCGATCCTTGCCAAACTCGGGGTCAAGAGCCGGCACCAGGCGGCTGATTGGTACTGGGGACGCCAGAATCACTGATTGAGTGATAGCGAGCAGAGTCATACGACTCTACCCTGTGGCTAATGCTGTCCGTGGGTTGCGCATTCACGGGAGGGGCGAGCGCGGAAACCTGCTGGGGGCAGGGAAAGACCTACCGCCTGGATCCTTGCGGAACATACGCGATGGTCAGTCTCGACTACAAGACCGGTGGGACCTGGTACGGCCCGTACTACACCTACCAATGGAACAACTATCTCTACGCTGCTGATCGAACAGTCTTGCTCGACTGTTCCAACGTGTATACAGAGCATCAGATTTACACCGCGGGCAATTGGCAGCAGATCCAATCTCTGATGGTCTGGTAAGAAGAGGCCTTATGAGGAGAAAGTTCGTTCTCTCCGGGGTACTGATGGTGCGTTGAGCGCGATTATCGCGGGCGTCTGGCTGGCCGGCACGCGCGACTCCGATGCAACGCCCGAGCGCCAGGTGAGCGCGTTTCAGCAAGGCCTCGTCAAAGATGGCACTATCACACCCGAGGAGTACCGCAAGGCGGCCGACGCCATGGCCACCTGCCTGCGATCAGCCGGTATCGATGTTGCCGAACCGAGACTCGGCGCCACTGGCCGCTATGAGTTCGACTACCTGAGCGGCCACGCAACCGTCGAGGAGACTCGCGCGCTCGGCAACGCCTATGAAGATTGCTACTGGACATACCTCAGTGAATCTGATCGCGCCACGCAGCTCTCCCCGGCGTTCCAACAGGATGCGATCGGCCGTGGCAACGCTATCCAGCGCTGTGTCGAAGCCCGCAAGCCGGGATTTCAGTTCTCGTCTGACCAGACCGAGCTCATCAGGCAGGTCGCCGATCTCGATCGATCCGCCGATGCCACGTTCACGGCGTGCTACCGGGAAGTCGTGACCGCACTCTTCGCCAACACCGGGCAGACAGGCGGCAGTGTCGATATCGGCTACCAGCCACTGCAGCGCTGACTATTCCCACCACTCGTGCCACAGCGCGCAGGGCGTCGCCGCGGCACCTCCGGCACTGCCGCACTCCTTAGCCGGCCATCCCCACCGCGAGGTTGATGAGCGCCCGCACACTCTGCCCGCTGGCGCCCTTGGAAACCCACCCCTTGTCCGAGGGCATCATGTCGACACCCGCGATATCGAGGTGGACCCAGGGCGTATCGCCCACGAACGGTTCGAGGAACTTCGCCCCGGCGATGGTCCCCGCGCCGCGCTTCGTCGTGTTGATCTGGTCGGCCACGTCGCTCTTGATGATCTCGTCGTAATCCTTCCACATGGGTAGCCGCCAGGTCTTCTCGCCGGCCTTCGCGGCCGCTGCCTCGAGCTTCGAGGCCAGCCCGTCGTTGTTCGTCATGATCGCGTAGGCGACGTCGCCCAGCGCGTGCGTCACCGCTCCCGTGAGGGTCGCGACGTCGACGATATTCGCGGCACCGAGTTCCTTCGCGTAGCAGAGCCCATCGGCCAGCACGAGGCGGCCTTCGGCATCGGTATTGATGACCTCGATGGTGCGGCCGTTCATGGCTTTCACCACGTCGCCTGGCTTCGTTGCGTTTCCGCCGGGCATGTTCTCGGTGCAGCAGGCGATGGCGGTCACGTTCACTTTTGGCCCGAGCTTCGCCAGTGCACCCATCGTCGCGATCACGGTCGCGGCGCCCGTCATGTCGGCCTTCATCGCCTCCATGTTCGCCGCCGGCTTGATGCTGATGCCGCCGGTGTCGAAGGTGATCCCCTTCCCCACGAGCGCGAGGTCGAATCCGTCTCCGCCCCGGCCCCGGTAGGTAATCCGCACGAGCTTCGGCGGCTGTGCGCTCCCCTTCGCTACGGAGAGGAGCGAGCCCATCCCCTTGCGCTCCATGTCCTCGCGCTCGAGGACTTCGATCTCCAATCCGTTCGTATTCGCGAGATCGGCAGCGCGGGTGGCGATGTCCGTCGGGGTCAGGTGGTTTGCCGGTTCGTTCGCCAGGTCGCGGGTGAAGTTGGTTGCCTCGGCGAGAATGCTGCCGCGCTGCGCTGCCGCCCGCATCGCCGCCAGTTTTGCCTCGCTATGCTCCACGAGCAGCACCTGTTCGATTTCGCTCGATTCCTTCTCGGGCGCCTTGTGTTTCAGGAACCGGTAGTTTCCTAGCAGGGAGCCCTCGGCAACCGCCTGCGCGCAGAGCTCGGGGTCGAGTCCGGCGATCCCCGCACCGTGCGCGATCGTGGCGACTGTCCTCACCCCGGGCCGCCGCACGAACCGCACCACGTTGGCCGCGATGTTGCGAACGGCATCGATGTCGAACTCCGCGGGCTTCCCGAGCCCCGCCACAACCACTCGCGGGGCGGGAATCTTCCCGTAGGTATGGATGAGCGTCAGTTCGCCAGCTTTCCCCTTGATGTCTCCGAGCGCGATCAGTTTCGAAATGGCGCCATCGAGGGCCTGGTTGACGGCGCCCGTTCCTCCGCCGGGCGTCGTAACACCCTCGAAGAGATTGACGACAATGACGTCGGCCTTTGTTCGCGCGATATCGCCGGCGGTGACTTCGAACTGCATGCGGTCCTCCGGGGTTGGTCTCTGGTAAATCGAGTCTACGGTGCGCCACTCACCGGCGCGAGGAGGACCTCGCCCGGCGTATACTATGTGCATGACCGCGAAGCAGGCCCTCCGTGAGTGGATCGACCGCATGTCCAACGAAGAGGCGGAGGAGTTACTTGCTCAATTGGAGTGTGACGCGACTGACGACGAGCTTACCCCCGAAGATCTCATCGCCATCGGCAGGAGCGAGGAGGAGTACGCTCGCGGCGATTACGTCGATGGCGAGGAACTCTTTCGCGAACTGGGGCTTTGAAATACCGGCTCACCCTCTCGCGTGATGCGGCATCGTACTTTCAGCGATTGGATTCCTCAACCCAGCGACGCATGCGAGAAGCGATGCGTGCTCTTACGGATAATCCGAGGCATGAATGGACCAAGCCGTTGAAGGGTCATCAGGGCCGCGCTCTTCGTGTTGGCGGATGGAGGATCCTGTATGGAATTGACGACGACGCGCGGACCGTCCATGTGCATCGGATCGCACCCCGCGGGCAGGTCTACCGCGATCTCTGAGCGTACCCGGCCCTGCCACGTTGCCCCCGAACTCGCAGAAAGGCCCGGATGGTGAATTCGCTGTTCGTCCAGGCTCGCGATCTCCGCATGCACTACCTCCAGCAGGGCAGTGGCGAGCCTGTCATCTTTCTCCACGGGTTCCCCGAGACATCGTACGAATGGCGGAAGCAGTTCGCGGCACTTTCTGAAACCTACGCTTGCTTCGCGCCCGACCTCCGCGGCTTTGGCGGGACCGAGAAGCCCGGCCTGCGTGTCAGCCGCCAGATCCTTGCACAGGACGTGGTGAGCTTCATGGATGCGATCGGCATCGAACGAGCAGCGGTTGTCGCCCACGACTGGGGCGGAATCGTGGCGTTCAAGCTTGCCATCGATTGGCCCGGGCGCGTCACACGCCTCGCCCTTCTCGACACCCTCTGCACGGTCTGGGCGCCCGGTGCTATCCACGGCTACTGGTTCAAGGCTGAGCCCTACCCCGAGGAGTTCTTCGCGCGCTATCACGCCGAATTCATTGCAGCCATCTTCGGCTCCGATCCCGGAGCCAGTCTCCCGGGCCGGCCGTTCTCACCCTGGCACTCGAGCGGCGCCGGCACACCCTCCTGGGCCACCGGCGAGGACATCGCCCACTACCAGCGGGCGTTTGCCGACCCCATGAGCCATGCCCACGCCATCTCCTACTATCGCGACGCGCTTCCCTTCCATGTCGTCCATCCCGATTCGTCGGCCCGCCACGGCGAGCGCTACGAGTTCCTCGGCGAACGCCAGGTCGCCGGGATGTGGACTCACCCGGAAGGGCTCGAAAACCACCCGCTCTATGCGAACTTCCTGGATTTCGGGCCCGAGGACCGTCACAAGCGTTTCGAGAACCCGGTGCTCTGGATGTTCGGCACGTATCTCTCGCGCAGCGCCGGTTCCTCCAATCGACCTGCCCCCCGGGTTCCCTCCGGCAATCCGTTTGCCGACCAGTTCCCGCGCTATTTCCCGGATCTCCGCGTACGTACCGTGAATGCCGGCCACTTCTTTCCCGAGGAGGCGCCCGAGATCACGAACGAAACCCTCGCGGCGTTCCTTTCGGGCGCGATCTAACTCCGGCCCACCACGCCGCTCACGCGCTCGGGGTGAACCCGGACGACCACGCGTTGTTCCTGTTGCAGCCGTTCGAGGAAGCCGCCGGGGGGCTGCCATGCCGGGTCGTTCCGCATCGCCCGGTTAATCACCACGTGCTTTTCGGCCAGGTCGTCATCTTCGATAGCCGCGCGCCCCTCCACGGTGGCGAACCGGAACGGTGCTCCCTCATCGAGGATGGTCATCGCTACCCGGGGATCATGCGTTAGCGTCCGCGCTTTCATCCGGTCTGTCGTCGTGCTGAATATGAGCGTGTCGCCGTCGCGCCCGAAGAAGACAACCGAGTTCGATGGGCTGCCGTCGGCCCGCAGGGTCGTGACCACCGCCCAGCGCTGGCTGCCGATGAACGCATCCTGGTCGGCTGTGCCAATCATGCGCGGTTCACCCTGGCGGAGTTGTTTGGACGCAGCATGGCGATACTCCTGTGCATCGTGGGATAGGCGGGTATTCTGTGGCTCGGCCGATGGCGACGGCAACTGCACCGGGGACCAGCTATGGATGACGAAACGCTCTGCCTCCTGCCCGCGACGAAACTCCGGATGATGCTCCGCTCCCGCGAGATCTCGGCCACCGAGCTCCTCGAGTCAACCCTTCGCCGGGTCGAGAGCTGGAATCCCCGGGTCAATGCCATTGTCACGGTCACGGCCGATTCGGCCCGCTCCGCGGCGATCGAGTCTGACGCCCGCCTCGTCAGCGGCAACGCCCGGCTCCTCGACGGCATCCCGGTCGTCCACAAGGATCTCTTTGCCGTGGCTGGCGTGCGTACGACGAAGGGCTCGCCGATCTTCGCCGACTGGATCCCGAACTACGACGATCCTCACGTCACGATGATGCGCGATGCGGGCGCGGTGTCGATCGGCAAGTCGAACACTCCTGAGTTCGGCGCCGGGTCGCAGACGTTCAACCCGGTCTTTGGCGTCACTCGCAACCCGCACGACCTCACGAAGACGTGCGGCGGCAGCTCTGGCGGAGCCGCCGTGGCACTTGCCACCGGCATGGCTGCCCTTGCCGATGGTAGCGACGTCGGCGGTTCCCTCCGCAACCCGGCGGCGTTCTGCGGGGTTGTTGGTCTGCGACCCTCGCCCGGCCGGGTGCCCGGCCAACCCGGTTGGCCGCGCCTTGGCGTATCTGGCCCTATGGGCCGTACCGTGGGCGACGTTGCTCTTCTCCTTGCAGCGATGAGCGGCCCGCGCGCCGGCTCACCGCTCTCGCTCGAAGGGGCCCCCGGCCGGTTCCTCGGTCCCCTCGACCGCGATTGGGCGGGTGTCCGCATTGCATGGAGCCCCACGCCCGGCGGCATCCCCGTCGAACCTGAAATTCTCGAGGTTCTCTCCTCCGCCGTCCGCCGGCTCGATGCGCTTGGCGCCGCCATCGACGAGGCTACTCCCGACCTCTCCGGTGCAGCCGAGATCTTCCATGTCCTCCGGGCACTTGCGTTCGAGCAGGATCTCGGCCCGCTCTACGACCTCCATGCAGACGAGATGAAGGAGACGGTTCGCTGGAACATCGAGGCTGGCCGCCGGCTCACCGGCCGCCAGGTAGCGGCAGCCGATGCTGCTCACGCTCACCTGCTCGAACGCGTCGCTGCATTCTTCGAGGGCTACGACTACCTGCTTTCCCCAACCACACAGGTCCTGCCGTTCGACATCGAACTCGAGTACCCCACCGAGATCGCGGGCACGAAGATGGCCACGTACATCGAGTGGATGCGCTCGTGCACCGACATCTCAGTCACCAACTGCCCGGCGCTCTCCATTCCCGCCGGCGTCAGCTCAACCGGCCTCCCGATCGGCCTTCAGGTCATCGGCCCCCACCGGGACGATTTTGGCGTCTTGCAACTCGGCTACGCCATCCAGCAAGTGCTGGCGTCCTGACTCCTTCGCCAGAAGAGGCCGGGCAGGGGCATCTGATGCCGGTGCCTTCCAGACCCGCGAGTGTGGAGAGGAAGCTACCGCTCCCGCAGCTTCGCCAGGCCCCAGCCAATAGTCCCCGAGGTGATCCCTGCGACCATCCCGCCGAGTAGCAGCGGCCCCGCGAACTCGCCCATCGATCCGCCCGAGGCCATCTGCGCGTACTTCGCGAGCATCACGTTTGCCCCGAATCCGATGGCGAATCCCCACGCGGCCCACTGCCATTCGCGCGGCGAACGATTGAACCCGATGTCGCGAAGCACCTCCTGGACGGCACTCGCAGGAGCGCTCTTCTCGACCTCCATCCGTGCGACTTCGGCCTCGAGCGCGGCAACGAGTTCGTCCACCAGTTCATCTGGCATCTCGTCGAGGAGCCGCTCATATGAGGCGGAATCGTGGGTGAGTGCCGGTGCAGCGGGCGTCCTGCTCGCCACCGGACCTCGCACATATGTCGCTGCGGGGCCATCCATCTTCGGTGCGCGTGCGCAGGTGTCGCAGCGGACAGCCCCGCGCGACCATGCCTCGTAGGGCATGCCCTTTCCGCACGAGTTGCAACGTGTCCGTGTTGCAGTCTCCGCCATCATCAGCCCTCGGACGGCGGTGTGGAGCCGCTCCCGCCCGAACCTTCGCTCGGCGGGCCCGAGGGTGTGGGAGCCGGCGTTGGTGTCTGAGTCGGCGCCGGGGTTGCAGTTGCAGTCGCTGTGGGCGTCGGGCTTGATGGCGCGGTCGTTGGCGTTGGTGTTGGCGTCGCCGGGCGCGGGGTTGGCGTGCTTGCTTCACGCGTGGCTGTCGGACCGCTCGTCTTTGTCCCCGCGACCGTGTTGACTGCTGCCGGTGAAGCGGCGGACGTGGTCGTGGCTGCCGCCGGCGTCACTGGCGATCCCGCATCCTTCCCGCCTGCTTCTTGTGCCGCGAGCACCTGGTTCTGGCTCCCATCGAAAAGCTCGAGTCCTGCCCCATTCTGCCCCTGGAGCTGGCTCAACAGTGATGGAAGCCGCGACTCCGTGCTCGAGCCCGGTGCTGCCGGCGTGGCGACGGCCCCCTCGGCTGGGTAGCCCAGGCAGGCGCTGCCCCCGAAAGCGACAAGAGCAAGGCTCCCGAGCCCCAACAATCGTCTGCGAAATCGCGACCGGGATGCATCCATGGCCCCACACTACGGCCGCCTTCATGTGGCAACCATCGGGTGGAGCCGCATTCACTCCGCGCGGAATGCGTAAGGGTTTTCGCGACTCCCTGCCTCAGGCGTCGTAGCGCACCAACACGAGGCAGCTATTCTGCCCGCCGAATCCAAACGAGTTCTTGAGCGCCACCCGCACGTCCATCTTCTGCGCCACGTTCGGCACGTAGTCCAGGTCGCAGTCGGGGTCAGGGTGCTCGAGGTTCGCGGTCGGGTGGATGATCCCTGTCTCGATCGTCTTTACCGTTGCGACCGTCTCCATGCCGCCGCTGGCCCCGAGCCCGTGGCCGATGAGGCTTTTCGTCGCGCTGACCTTCAGCCTGGATGCCCCTTCACCGAACACGCGTTTAATTGCGTTCGTCTCGGCGGTGTCGCCCAACGGGGTGCTCGTGGCATGAGCATTGACGTAATCGACTTCGGTGAGCTGGCAGCCCGAGTCCTTGAGCGCGGCGGCCATCGCCCGTGCTGCGCCGGCGCCATCTTCAGGCGGCGCCACCACATGAAACGCGTCGTTCGTGCATCCGAACCCCGCGACCTCCGCGTAGATCCGGGCGCCTCGCGCCAGGGCGTGTGCTTCGCTCTCGAGGATGAGGGCCCCTGCCCCTTCACATGGCACGAAGCCATCGCGTTCGAGGTCGAACGGCCGGCTCGCCCGGGCAGGGTCGCCCGTCCATGTGCTCAGGGCGCGCATCACGCTGAAGCCAGCCAATCCGAGCTCCGAGATGCCTGCTTCACAGCCGCCGCTGAGTATCACGTCGGCCCGCCCGCTTCGAATCACCATTGACGCCTCGCCGATCGCCTGCGTCCCGGCCGCGCAGGCCGTTACAATCGTCCCGTTGTAGCCGCGCAGACCAAACTGCAGGGCCACCTGCGCTCCTGCCATGTTCCCCAGGCTTCGTGCAAGGTAGAGCGGGTCGATCTTCATACCGCCGCGCTCGAATAACGTCCTGGCGGCGTCCTGGATGTCGGGGTAACCCCCGCCGCCGTTTCCGATGAGCACGCCTACCCGGTCGAGGTCCTCACCATCCAGGTTCATTCCTGCGTCGCTGAATGCCTGCGCTGCCGCCGACACCATGAACTGCGAGAAACGAGCCATCCGGCGCGCCGCCTTTCGCTCGATCCAGCGTGTCGGATCCCAGTCCTTGACCTCACCTGCAACCTTGCAGGGGAAGTCCGTCGGGTCGGCCATCGTGATGGGCCCGATCCCCGAGCGGGCGTTGACGAGATTATCCCAGAACTCCTCGACCGTCTGCCCGGCTGGAGTCACCGCGCCAAGCCCGGTGATGACGACGCGGGTTCGAGAACGCAGCGTTTCGTTCATAGACGCTAAGGGTACAGGCGAGAGCGAAAAGGCGTAAGACGCCCCGGCCTGTACCGGGCGACGGCCTACGTGGCGCCCTGCTCCACTTCCTGGAGTTCGGCCGCGCTCCCCGATGCGGAACCCAACGCACCCGAGCGTTCGAGCACCACCGTGAGGATGAGCACCGCAATCGCACTCGCGGCAACGATATTCAGGACCGCAAACGAACCCACGCCAACGACGACGCCGGAGAGGAGCCCGGCAAACGCTCCGCCCATGCCCATCGTCAGGTCGGCTGCACCCTGGACTGCCGGCCGCTGCGCCGGTTCAATCGACTCGGTCAGCAATGT
>WBZR01000748.1_pt1 | contig 47554 bp, 32 predicted proteins | sample 5204231 | NCBI WGS metagenome assembly WBZR01 (sample SAMN12412403, study PRJNA552823) | activated sludge metagenome | isolation source: activated sludge from anammox sidestream of wastewater treatment plant... | place: USA: Virginia | collected 2017-08 | reverse complement strand
GCGGCGGGTGGCAGATCCTGGGAGCGCCGGCTTCCAGCCGGCAAGATGCCGGCGCTCCCAGGAAGCCCTTCGATCAAACGTTCTGTCACGCCCTCAGGGCTCAACCCAGAGAGCGCGAGCGAAGCCGAGCTGAAGAAGCGCACCCTGACGAACCTGTGCAAGCAGCGGCCGACGTGGCTCGGCCGGGCGCACAAGCGGCTCGACGCAGCGGTGTTCGCGGCGTACGGGTGGCCGGACGGGCTGACGGACGAGGAGGTGCTGGAGCGACAGGCTGACGAGCGCCGACGCCGACCCGGCCGCACCCGGAAACGTGCGCTCGATCTACGGCAACGCCTCCGGCCGCGGCGGCTCATGCGGCGCGGTCGCGACCGGCTGGAACCGCGAGCACCTGTGGGCCAAGTCGTACGGCATCGACGATGACGTCGTGTGCAACCTGGCCTACACCGACCTGCGCCACCTGCGCCCGCACCGGCTCCCCCACCGCTCCCGCCCCGAGAGTCTCCCCCTCCCCCAGCCGTTCTTGGCGGAGCGGGCCGGGGGGAGGGGGCCGGCCTCCCGCGACACCCCACCTTCACCCCCGCCGCCCCCGCCCCTGTCGCGAACGGGTCTTCTTCCGCCGCGCCACGTCGAGCGCCTTGGCGACCCACTCCCCTAGCGCTGCTTCGTCGGCCAGCACCGCCGGCGGGAGCTCGTAGTAGCCCATCTGGTAACCGGCATCCTCGCCGAACGGCATGAACGGCCCCATCCCCGCCGCCTCGAAGTCCGGGCGGTTGGTGTTGTCGACCTTGAAGTACGTCCGATCATTGTCGAGGACCGCGAAGAACAGGCCGTCGCCATACAGCCCGACGCCCCCGAACATCGACTTGTCGACGATCGGCACGAACGGCGACAGGCGCGCGACGACCTCGCGGCGGTAGTCCTGGCTGACAGCCATGGTGGCCTCCTTGGTACGGATGACATCGATTTCGGGGCTCTTGCATCGCGGACGCCGGCGCAAACGCCGGCCAACGCCGCCATTCTACACGCCCCGGCCGCGCTGGTCCCGAACCCCGAACGGCGGTACACTCCGCGCCCGGGCGACCGGCGATCCGGCCCCGCCCGACACGCATCCACTCACCCAGGAGGTTTCCCATGACACCGTCGCGATTCGACGTCGTCAAGTTCGGCCTGGCGGCCGGGCTGTGGCTCGGCCTCATGGTCGCACTCGCCACCGCCTGCGCCATGCTCGATGTCCCCGGCTTCCGCCCCTTCGCCGAGATGATGGTCCAGTTCTACGGCCCGTGGGGCTACTCGCTCTCATGGATGGGCGTCGTCATGGGGGCGGTGTGGGGGTTCATCGAAGGGCTCGTGCACGGCACCGTGCTTGCCTGGATCTACAACCGCCTGCTCGCGCGCGGCTGAAACCCCGCGCCCATCCGCCCATGCCTCCAGCACCTGCCGGTTGAACGGCACGTTCGTCTCGAACGACCGCCGCAGCGCCGGGTCGGCGATCCCTTCCGCCCGCTCGAGCACCAGCGCGCGGGCGCGTGCCAACACGTCGTGCGCCCGCGCACCGTCCGCCGGCCGGCGCGCGGACGAGGCCCGCAGCACCCGATAGCAGCGCCACGCCACCTGCACCGGGAACTCGATCCCGTCCGTGCCGTGGGCGTCGATCCACGCCAGCGTCTCGTCGACCAGCGCCCGGGCCCTGGCGACGTCGGCGTCGCCGACACCGTCGGCACCGTCAACCGCACTTCCCAAGCCGTCGACACCCGCCTCGTCCCGCGCGGCCCCACGCCGCCACCCGACCCACGCCAGCCCGGCCAGGTTGTCCAGCCCCAGCGCGTCCTGCCCGAGGCCGCGGCGAACCGCCAACGCCTCGGCGTGCGCGGCGTCGGCAGCGGGCCAGTCGCCCGCATCGGCGTGCAGGTCGCCGAGGTGCGTCAGCGTGTACCCCGCGCTATGCTGGTCGCCGATCGCCCGCTGGATCGCCAGCGCCTCGTCGAGGTGGCGCCGGGCGGCGGCGAGATCCCCCAGGCGGTGCAGCACGATGCCGAGCGTGTCGAGGTTGGTCGCCTCGCCCCAGCGGTCGCCGAGCTCGCGGCAGGTGAGGAGCGCGGATCGCAGTCGAGCCTGTGCGCCGGCATAATCTCCCATGTCGTAAAGTAGCGCGCCGAGGTTGCCTTCGATGATCGACAGTCCCCGCCGGTGGCCGATCAGGCGGCAAATGGCTGAGGCCTCTTCGCAGTAGCGTAGGATGGTCGCGTACTCACCCTGTTCGTAGTGAGTTGCCGCCAGTGATATTAAGCACCCCGCTTCACCGGCTCTGTCTCCAAGCGCCCTGTGGAGCTCAAGCGATCGCTCCCCGGCCATCACGGAGTCCACCGGCCGACCTTGCTTGGCTTCGACAGCGCTCAAGTTGAGCAGCGCTTCGGCTTCACTTCGGGTGTCCCGCATGGCTTTCGAGAGATCCAACGCGACCATGTAGTTGTCTCGTGACTCCGAAAAACGGCCGCGCTGCCAGTCGATCTTCCCCAAGACGATCAACCCGCGTATCTCCAATGAGCGATCACCTCTGCTACGCGCCAATTCCATTCCGTCTCCAGCAATTGCCGCTGCATCGGCGTAGTCCCCGATCATCAGCGCCAAGTTCGCCCGCCGCAACATCACCTCCGGCCGCCATCGCGGATACGCGGCGCCGCCCTCTCCCTCCGCCAACTCCGCCATCGCCGCGATGTCCGCCGCCTGCGCCGAGCGGTCCCCCGTCCGGTCGTGTACGCCCTCCCGCGCCGCCAGCAACCGGTACCGCACCGCCGCGTCCCCCGCGTCCGCGATGTCGAGCGCGCGCGACAGGAACCGCACCGCATCCGCGTTCGCGTACTGCGCCGCCGCTCGCTCCCCCGCCAGCAGCCCGTAGACCCGCTCGCGCCCCACGTCCTCCGCCCGCTCGTAGTGGTGGACCAGGAGCGGGTAGAACGGCTCCAACGCCGCCGCCCCGTCGATCGGCGGCGGCGCGTCCGCACCCGCGCCGTACGTGTCCTCGTACCAGCCCGCCACCGTGCGGTGCATGCCCCGCCGCTGCTGGAAGAGCAGCGTGCCGTACGCCGTCTCCTGCGTGATGATGTGGTTGAACGCGTACACCCGGTCCGGGCGCGTCGCCTCGAGCACCGCCAGGTCGCGCAGCGCCAGGTGCTCCAACCCCGCCGTCACCGCCTCCTCCGACATCGCGGCCAACCGCCGCAGCGAGTGGGTCAGCGGCGTCAGCGCAAACGACCGCCCGATCACCGACGCCACCTTCATCACGACCTGACTCTCCGGCGGCAGCCGGTCGATGCGCGCCAGCACCAGCCCCTGCACGTCCGACGGCAGCTCCCGACGGGCAGCGTCGAGGTCCCCCACCACGACGCACGAACGCGCCGGCGGCGAAGCAGCCGCCTCCACGTCGACGCCCGCCCCGACCTCCACCACCCGCAGCACCCCCCGGTCCCGCAGCGCCAGCACCAGCTCCTCGGCGAAGAACGGGTTGCCTTCCGCGCGCTCGCGCACCAGCGCCGCCGCCGGCTCCGGCAGCGCCCCCGGGGCCACCCCCAGCCGCTGCGCCGCCAGCGCCACGATCGCCCCGTCGTCCAGCCCGCCCAGCGGCACCGCCGCGTACAGCCCCAGCGCCTCCAGCCCCGCCAGCCGGTGGTGGATCGGGCTGCCCGGGTCCACCGGCCGCATCACCAGCGCCACGAAGAGCGGCGTGCGCGATGCAGCCAGCGCCCGCGCCACCGCCACCGCCAGGTCCCACGACAGGTCGTCCAGCCACTGCGCGTCGTCGAGGACCACCAGGCACGGCTGCGCACGGCCCCACTCGCGGAGCATGCCGACCACCAGGTCCGTCAGGCTGTCGCGCCGCATCGCCGGGTCCAGCCCCGCCGTCAGCGCGTTGTCGTCCCAGCCCAGGCCCAGGATGTCGTCGAGCAGCGGCGCGCGATCCAACAGCTCCGGCGTCCCCGCCGCCAGCCGCGTCTCGACCCGCCGCCGCCGCTCCGCCGCGTCCCCGAGCTCGCCGAGGTCCAGCCCGTCGGTCAGGACATCGCGCCAGGCCCGGTACGGCGTGTGCTGCTCGATGCTCTGCCCCGCGCCGACCGAGCACCGCAGACCCGCCGCGCGCACCCGCGCCACCAGCTCCGCCGTCAGCCGCGACTTGCCGATGCCGCCCTCGCCGACGATCCCCACCACCCGCTGCCGCCCCGCGCGTGCGTCCGCCACCGCCGCCTCGAGCGCCGCCAGCTCCGCGTGCCGTCCGACGAGGTCCCCGCGCACCGCGTCGACCGCCGGCGCCGCCGCCGTCCGCGCCCCCGACGGGCGGAACACCGCCACCGCCTCCGCCTTGCCCTTCACGAGGACCGGCGCCAGCGACTCCATCTCCCAATGCCGCCGCGCGCGGTCCGCCACCGCGTCGTCGCACAGCACCTCGCCGGGCGCCGCTGCCGCCATCAGCCGGGCGGCCAGGTTGGTGCGGTCGCCCATCACGCTGTAGGTGCCGCGCACCGGGCTGCCGTAGGTGCCCGTGCGCATGGGGCCGCGCGCCAGCCCCACCCGGACCTCGGTGACGTCCGGCCAGTCTCGCGCGAGGGCTGTCAGCGCCAGCGCCGCGTCCACCGCCCGCGCTGCGTCGTCGGCGAACGCCGCCGGCGCCCCGAACGCGGCGTACAGGTGGCTGCCCTTGTCCCCGAACGACAGCTCGAGCAGCGTGCCCTCGCGGTCGGCGATCACCCGCTCGACCGCCCGCACCCACGCGTCGAGCCTGGCCCCGGCCTGGTCGTCCCCGTCGTAGTCAATGCCGCCGAACCGCAGGAAGAGCGCGACCGCCGGCCGCAGCTCCGCCAGGAACCGGCCGTGCTCGCCCGCGACGCGGGCGAACACCGACGGCCACAGCCACTCGCGTGCCGCGTCGGGCGACATCCCCCCCCGCGCTTCCCCGACCGCCGGCCACGGCGCCGGCGCGGCCGGCGGGGAGAGGTCCCCGACCACCGCCACCCGCGCGAGCCCGTCGCCCGCCGGCCGCCACTGGGCCACCGCCAGCCGGTCGCCCAGCGCCGCCGCCGTCGCGGCCGTCACCACCGTCTCGCCGCGTTCGGCCGCGTGCTCGGCGTCCGCCATCGCGTCGAGCGTGCGGCCGGCCACGACGTCGAGCCGGCGCAGCGCGGGGTCGCCGACCACGAACCGCCGCACCGGCCCCACCGCCACCGCCACCTTGATGCCCAGCGCGAAGCGCGTGCCCGCCGGCGTCTCGACCGTCGCCAGCGGCTGCATCGCCGCGTGCAGCGCGCCCGCGCTCGTGACCGCGCGGGCGCCGTCGGCGTCGCCCGGGAACCAGCACGTGATGGCGTCGCCGCCAAAGCCCACCACGCTCCCGCCGAAGCGGTGCACGGCGTCGACGAGCGCGGCGTAGACCGCGTTGAGGTGGTGGGTCAGCTCCTCGGGGCCGCGCTGCGGGCCGAGCTCACGCACCAGCCCCTCGGTCAGCGGCGTGAAGCCGGCGATGTCGGCGAACAGCACCGCCCCTACCGCGCGGTCCGGCAGCCCCCGGCCGGCCGCCAGCGCCAGCCGCCGGTCGATGGGCAGGAAGGCGCCAACGGTCTCCATTCACCCTACCGCTGCCAGAGCGCCGGCAGGAACGCCCGCGTCGCGGCCGACCGCAGCGGGATCGGCCCGAAGAGCGCCGGCACGTCCGCCAGCGCCACCGTCTCGAGCCGGTAGAAGGCCGGCCCGCCGTCGGTTGCCGGCGCCACGAAGCGGTACCGCGCCCCCGCCATGGCCGTGCCGCGCGCCGGGATGAGCGCCGGCGTGATGCGCGTGTACGGCCCCTGCGGCGCCGGCGCGCGGCGGATGAGGAAGCCCATGATGTCGGTCTCGCTGCCGGTCGACCACGTGATCTCGTGCCGGCCGTCCGGCGTCGCCACGGCGTTGAACCCGGTCAGCGACACCGCCGTCGGCTGGTCGAGGATCGACGCCAGCACGTCGTGCGCCAGCCGCGACGTGTTGTTGCCGCCGTCGGGGTCGGGCTCGAAGGCCGTCACCGACACCTCGTGGGTGACCGAACCGGGGCCTGGCACCGACAGCACCACCACCACCGACCGGCTCGCGTGGGCCGGGAGCGCGCCGAGCTGGCAGTACAGATCGCCTCCCACCGTCGAGCAGTAGCGCAGCCCGTCGGCCGAGAAGCTCAGCGTGGCCCCCGGCGGGCGCACGCCGCGCAGCACGATCTCGGTGGCCGGCAGCGGGCCGAGGTTGCGCACCGTCACCAGGTAGGCGTACGCGCGGTTGGACTGCGGCGGATCCGGCAGCACGACCTGCTCGACCGCGAGGTCCGCGCCCGTGGCCAGCGTGCCCAACGGGAGGAAATGCGCCGCCGTGTGGTCCCACGACGCCGACTCGACCATGATCTGGTCGCCCACGCTGAAGGTGACCGTGGCGTCCTCTTCGCCGCACCCCGGCTGCGCGCTGCTGGCGGCGGCCACCTGCAGCTTGTAGGCAAGCTGGCCCGCCCATGCCTGCACGGTCGCCTGCCCGCACACCACGCCGCCGATCGTCGCCACCACGTCCATGCCGGCCGCCGGCGCGAAGCCCGGCGACGCCGTCACCCACCCGTAGTACGTGGCCGGCGGCGGCTCCTCGCCCGCGTCCAGGCCGGTCGCCACCTCGAGCGCTTCCATGCCCGGGGGCGGTCCCGCGTCGCCCGGCAGCGCCGGCAGCCCGAAGAACGGCTCCGCCGCGTCGAGCATGTAGATCCAGTACACCCCCCCGAACACCAGGTCGTGGAGGTCGTTGACCAGGCCCGCCAGGTCGGGGTGCTCGGCGACCACCTCCGGGTCGTACAGCCGCCACGGCCCGGCCGCCGTCGGGCCGTTGTCGTAGATCAGCCGGTAGTCGCCCGCGATCGACGCCAGCGACTCGGTCACCGTGCGCGTGCCGGACACCGGGTAGCCGATCTGGTTCCAGCCCGGCTGCAGCGCGGGCATCGCGATGGTCACCGCCAGCATGTACAGGCCGTTGCCGTTGCCGGCGGTGGGCATGATGGCCGTGGCGAGGTTGTCGTCAACATCGAGGACGGTCTCCAGTTGTTGCCAAGTCGCACCCTTGTCAGGCGAGTAATGGACACGCAGTCCGCTCTCGTAGACTTGGCTGCCTGGCACTTCCTGCTGGAGGTAGTTGAACGCGATAGTCCGGGTGATCGTGGTCGATGCTTCGAACCGCAACACCCTTCCGACTGGACTAAGCCATGCTGGAACGGGCGGAAGCGTGGTGAGGGACTGCAGCACAGATGCACCCGTATCGCCGAAGATGTCGTCGAGGTTGTAGACGGATGCCTTGCCGTCGGCAGCGGAGACAGGTGCACCCCAGTGCCGAACGTTCGGCCCCCAGTGCCGAACGTTCGGTCCCCAATGCCGAACATTGGGTCCCCAATGCCGAACGTTGGGCCCCCACCTGGAACCCAACACGAACTGCGTCATGGCCTCGCGCGTCGGCACCACGTCCGGCTCCCAGACGCGGACGAATCCGTTGAAAATCGGATATGCGAGCCGCACAAGGCTGGAGTAAGTATCCGGCATCCCCGGCACCGGCAGCAGCTCCGCCACCGTCGACGTGATCGGGAACGTCGTTGACACGCCCCTCGTCGGCAGTACCTGGGCCACGACGTTGTCGCCACTGATCTGCTGCGTCACCGTGATGGCCAGCGTGTCGGTAGCCACAGGCGACACCTCGATCTGCGGTCTCCAGCCCGGCACTGCCGCCATCTCCAGAGAACCCTCGAAGCTCCCGACCGTCGTGCACCCGATCCGCGTCAGGCTGCGGCGCTGGTCGAACACGCACAGTCGGTCTCCCGGCTCCGCGCCCCGGGCGTGCATCTGGTCGCCGACCGGCGACCCGACCGCCACCACATAGTCGTCCGTCAGCGTCGCCGTCTTCTGGTTCTTGAACAGGTAGCCCTGTCCGCCGCCCGCGCCCACGAACAGCCGCTCGCCGCCCTCGCGCAGCGAGTAGAACGGGGTGCCTAGCGCCACCAACTCCGTGCCGGGATCCACCTCCGTGATCTCCGTCACTTCGAGCGTCAGCCGGTTCGGGCCCGGCAGGTTCACGTTGTCGGTGTTCAGCCACGGGTAGAAGTGCAGGATCGTCTCCCAGTCTGTCCGCCCCGTCGTGCGCTCGGCCAAAGTGTCGAGGCACGCGCCCGTCCACTTGTCGCGCGCGATCATCTCGCTGTACTCGTCGGTGTAGGCGTCCGTCATGAAGCTGCCCTTGCAGTCGTTCGGCACCATCCGCCCGCCCACAACGCCGAGGTAGTTGTCCATCTGGAACAAGAAGTAATGCCCCAGCTCGTGCGCCAGCGCCCGCGGCCAGTCGTCGCCGAGGTCGGTCGCGGGATCGCCGAATCGCCCCCAGGCCGGGCCCATCTGGATCTGCCCCGGCACGTACGCGTCCTCGATCGTCCGCCCGTGCTTGTCGACGTCGTCGAGCGGGTCGTCGACCACCCCGCCCAGGCTGGCCGCCGGCCGCAGGTTGTTGGCCGCGTGCACGATGACGTCCGCCGCCAGCCACGCCTGCTTGGCGTGGTGGATGCGCACCGGCCCCAGCGCCACCTGGCCGTTCGTCACGTCGAACAGCACCTCCGAGGCCCGCCGGATGTCCTCCTCGAGCTGCGTCATGAACGCGCTGTCGTAGCGCGCGTCCCATTCCAGCGAAACGTCGAGGTTGAACAGCATCAGCGGCTTGCCCGACGACACGATCAGCGGGATGACCCCGAAACCTTCGAGCTCCCCGTCTTCCAGCCCGTCGTTCGTGATCTCGCCGCTGATGTGGTAGAGCGTGTAGTGCTCCGTGACCGACACCGGCCACAGGGCGAAGAGGACATCGCCGCCGGAGACCTGCGCGTGGCCCCGCAGGTACCCTTCGGCGTCGGTGACGAGCGGCTCGCCCGCCGTGTTGGCGAGCGGGAGCGCCCCGTCCACCGCGCGGTAGGGCAGGCGGTACACCCGCGCCCCCGCCGCTTCGCGGCCCGGCTCGATGTCCTCGCTGAACACCTGGACCTGCGTGCCGCGGGCGCGGAACGGGTAGGTGGCCGCCGTGCCGAACGCCCACTGGCGCGGGCCCGCGACGGCGTTCGGGTAGCCGTAGGCGCCGGGGTCGCCCAACCGCGGCTGCGGCAGCGCCTCGAGCCGGAAGACCACCTCGTCCGACTGGCCGAAGAAGCCCGAATCGTGCGTGCTCCAATGGAACGTGTGGGTCGTCCCGCTCGGGCTCGCACCCAGGTTGAGGGTCTGCTCCAGGGTCCATGGCTCCGCCGCCAGCCAGTGCCCGCCGCCGTCGAGCGAGTACCACCCCCGCACCTGCCCCACGTTGTCGCCCTCGGGGTCGGACACCGTGAACTGGATCGGGATGCGGTCCTCCTCCTGGATCTCCGCCACCGACAGCCCCTGCCCGTCGGCCGTGTCGCCCGGCCGGTCGATGCGCACCGAGGGCAGCCCGTTCGGCAGCCGCGCCGAGCGCCGCTGCCGGTTGAGGAACACCTCGCGCGGGTAGAGGTGCACGGGGTTGGGGATGCTCGGCACGTCGCGGATGTCGTCCGGCTGGTTGCCGACGACGATGTCGAGCGTCCCGTTGCCGTCGAGGTCGCCCAGCGCCAGGCTCGTCGAGTGGTCGTCGCCGTGCCCGAAGGCCCGCTGCCGCACGAACGACGGCGGGTCGGCCCGGTCGTTGAGGTAGACCACGTTGTCCTCGACCTCGTTGGCCACCACCAGGTCCAGCGCGCCGTCGCCGTTGAGGTCGCCGACCGCCACCGCCAGCGTGGCGTCCGACCCCGTCCCGAAGCCGATCGTCCCGGCCGCCCCCCCGAAGCCGCCGTTGCCGTCGCCGAGGTAGATCGTGTTCTGCTGCTCGTGGTTGCCGGCCACCACGTCCAGCGCCCCGTCGCCGTCCATGTCGGCCAGCGCCAGGCTGCGCGTGTCGCTCGTGCTCCCGAACGGGCGCGCGGCACCCGCCGCGCCGAAGTCCCCCGTGCCGTCGTTGACGTAGGCCACCGCCTGGCCGTCGGCGTTGCCGAGCACCGCGTCGAGGTGGCCGTCGCCGTCGATGTCGCCCAGCGCCACGGCCGTCGTGTTGCCGCCGCCGAACGACCGCGTGCCGCCGTCCGTGAAGCTCCCGCCGCCCTCGTTGACGTGCACCGCGTCCGTCCCCACGTTTCCGGCGACGATGTCGAGATCGCCGTCGCGGTCGACGTCGCCGGTGGCCAGCGCGCGGGCGGAAGCGCCGGCGGCGCCGAAGCACGTCGCCGGGCAGCCGCCGTCGAAGAACATCAGACCCCCGCCCGGGTCGAACACCGGCCTCAGGTACAGGCTCTGGCCGCCCAGGATGCCGAAGAGCACCTCGAGCGTTCCGTCGCCCGTGAGGTCCGCGACCGCCACAGCCCGGACCTCGGCCTCGCCGATCCCGAACGCCGGGAACGCGCTCCCGAACCCGCCGCTGCCGTCGTTGAAGTACGCGTGCGAACGCGGGTCGTGGCCCGACGCGAAGTCGAACGGCGGCGAGTTGCCGGCCACCAGGTCGAGGTCGCCGTCGCGGTCGAGGTCGCCGAGCGCCAGCGCCTCCGTCATGTCGAACGAGTCGCCGACCGTCGACGCGGGAGACGCCAGGTACCCCAGCGCGCCCGGGCTGAGGTGCACACGGCTCTGCTGGGCGTCGAGGCCGGCCGCCACGTCGAGCGCGCCGTCGCCGTCGACGTCCGCCACGGCGATGCCGTACGTCGGCGCGCCGTCCGAGCCCACCGGATCCCACGTCGAAAAGCCCGGCACCGCCCCCCCGTCGTTGTACCACACCCGCGACTGCCCGCCCGGCTCGCCGGTCACCACGTCCAGCCGGCCGTCGCCGTCGACGTCGCCGAGCGCCAGGCGCCACGTGGTGTCGACGGTCGCGCCGAACGCGATCTCGCCGGCCGGGTCGTCGAAGCGGCCGGCGCCGTCGTTGAGGTAGATCCGCTCCTGCCCGTCGATGAGCGTGCTGTTCGGGTCCGACGGCACGGTCCGCCGCGCCCGGTTGCCGAGGACGATGTCGAGGTGCCCGTCGCCGTTCATGTCGCCCAGCGCCACCGCCGTGGTGTCGTGGCCGGTCTCCGACACGCACCGCACCTCGTCGTCCGGGAACGCCGGCGTCGAGATCGTGAAGCCGCCGTCGTCGGCCTCGAAGTCGCGGCTGAACACGGGCGTCGCGGCCACCGCGACCGCCACGTCGTCGACGTAGAACCCCGCCGCGGTGTCGTCCTCGTCCGACACCAGCCGGAACCGGAAGCGGAAGTCCTCGACCGCGTACTCGCTGCCGAGCACGGCCGACTGCCGCTCCCAGGTTTCTTGCGTGCCGAGGGCCCACACCGTGTCCCACGAGCCGCCGCCGTCGTGGCTCGCTTCCACCGCCGTGAAGTCGATGCCGGTGCCGCCCGCAGTGCGGATCCACTGCCACCAGCTCAGCTCGATCGTCGCCGTCCCCGCGCTGCTGAGGTCGATGGCCGGCGACGTGATCCACACGTCTTGCGAGCTCGAGTAGTCGCCCTCGAGGTTGGTCGCCCACAGCCTGGTGCCGGAATGGGCGCCGCCCGGCCCCGACGTCGGGACGCCCCACTCCCACTGCGGCGTGCACGTGCCGCCGCCGGTGTAGAACCCGCCGGCGCCGTCGTTGAGGTAGATCCGCGTGACCTCGTCGACGCCGTCCTCGCCGTTGGCCTGGACGAGGTCGACGTCGCCGTCGCCGTCGACGTCGCCGGCGGCGACCGCGCGGGTCTGGCCGAGCGCGGTGCCGAAGCTCTGCTCGGCGCCGAACGACGGCGGGCTCCCGCCGGTGTTGGCGTTTAGCATGTAGGTGTCCTGCGCCGAGCCGCCGATCGAGCGCGCGAACACGACGTCGAGCGCGCCGTCGCCGTCGAGGTCGGCCAGGGCCACGTCGTTGACCGTGGTGTTGCCGCCCCCGATCCCCACCCGCGTGTCGAGCTTGCCCGTGCCGTCGTTGACGAACAGGTAGTTGTCGCGGTCCGTCGGCCCGCGCCACCAGCCCACGGCGTCGAGGTCGCCGTCGTTGTCGAGGTCGCCGAGCGCGAAGTGGTCGGGGTCGTTGAGGTCCGCGCTGTTGAACAGGACCTCGCTGCCTGCGGCGTCGAAGTTGCCGCGGCCGTCGTTGAGGTAGAGCGCGTCCTGCCCGACCTTGCCGACGACGAGGTCGAGGTCGCCGTCGCCGTCCATGTCGCCGGCCGTCACCTGCGTCACGCGGTCGCTGCTCGTCCCGAAGTTGCGCCGCAGCGCGCTCGAGTCGTCGATCTCGGCCCCGCCGATGTCGAGCGCGTCGCCCGCCGCCGCGGGGGGCGCCGGCGGCGCCGGCAGGGCGCCCGCGGGGACCGCGGCCGGGCGCGCGTCGCCGGCCAGCGCGAGCCCCAGGAGACCCACGGCGCACACCGCGCCGGCCGAGGCCGCGAAGGGGCCGGTCATCGGCCGCTCGGCAGCCGGGCGGCGCGTCGTGGCGGCGCGATCGGCGGCCCGCTCACGCCAGCGGTGAGAGAAGAGGGACGTCATGGCAGCACTCCACGGCGAGTCGAATCCGGCGTGCACGCGCAAACGACGCGGGTGAGGCGGCCGATCTCACCGTCTTGGCCGCGGGGCGCGGGAGGGGGACCGCGACGACGCCCCGGCGGTGCAGAGGTGGCTGGGCGGCACACGCCCCGAGAGGATACCCCGGCAGCGCGGGGCGCGCAACTCAGTTGCCCGGCGGCGGCACCGTCGGCGGCAGCGGCGGGGTCTCGCTCGGGTTGAAGCCGTGCGTCAGCGTCCCGAAGCACACGTGCTGGTCGCAGACGGTGGGCGGGCCCGCCAGCTGGGAGTACCAGCTCCCGATGCCCTCGAGCACGCCGTGGACCTTGTAGTAGCGGTAGGCGACGAACAGCGCCGAGTCGTGGCCCCAGGTCGTGCTCGAGTCCACGATGATCGCCTTGATCGCCCGCTCCACCGAGCCGCGGCCGGGGTAGAGGTGCGTCGTGCGTGAGGTGCCGTCGGGGTCGGTGAACGTGTAGCTGGCCAGGTCGCTGTTGTCGACGTTGTCGTAGCACGACCGGTCGCCGCGGCGCAGCATGAGCTCGCATTGCTGGATCAGGTTGCCGAGGTGGATTTGCGGGTAGTTCTGGTACTGCCCGTTGTAGGCCGGCACGTTGCAGAACTCCTCGCGGCGGGAGTCCTCGGGGATGATGCCGTTCTGGGTGATCTGCGACTTGACCGGCGTGAAGTCCGGGCTCTGCTGGATGCCGGACAGGAAGTCGCACGAGTTGTTGCCCTGGTAGTCCACCCGGTACCCGTTCATGCGGCTCAGCGTCAGCGACTTGGCGTGCGCCCAGGCCTGGGCCGGCGAGAGGTTGAGGCTGTTGCCGCCGTCGATCTGCGGCGGCTGGCGGTGCACCAGCGTCACGTTGGGCCGGTCCCACAGGTAGTCGGCGATGTAGGCCGTGGCGTTGGTGGCCGCCGCGCCGCGGTTCGAGCCCGACCGCGACGCCTCGTACGACACCACGTAGTACGGGTTCTTGACCAGCCAGTTCTGGAACAGGTCCTTGCAGTTGCCCGAGCCCTCGGTGGTGTTGCCGTAGACCGTCGTCGTCGGGCCGGTGCACGTCCGGTTCTCCCAGTAGTCCTCGATGAGGTCCGCCGCGGCGATCAGCTCCGGCGTGCCCCAGCTGAAGTTGAGCTGGCACTGGAAGCTCGTGTCCACCGTCTCGACGCTGCTCATGAGGTTGTCGAGGACGTCGACCACGTCCGCGGCGTAGTTCGGGTTGCTGGTGAGGTGGTACGCCAGGGCCTTGGCGTAGAGGATCGGGATGCCGCCCTGGTCGTCGAGCCACAGCGGGTCGTCGGCCGTAGAGTTGCACGTCGTGAAGGCGTCGAGCGTGTAGCTCCAGCTCTGGTTGGCCACGGCGATCACCGCGTCGACCGCGTCCTCGTACGGCGCGATGCCCTGGTTCGCCTTGTTCTTGATGGCGAACAGCTCCTGCGGCGTCGTCAGGTAGCCGCGCGAGCGCGTCGGGATCGGCGTGGCGGTCGGCGGCGGCGAGCCCGCCTCGATGACGAGCTGCGGCTGGTCCTGCGCTGCCTCGCGCGAGTACATGTAGCCGCTGTTGGTCGACGTGTTCTTGAGCCCGAAGCTGAAGGTGCCCTCGCCGGTCACGGCGCCGGTGACGTCGAACTCCATCCACGTGTTGTTGGCGACGTTGCCGCGCGTTGCGAGCGGATCGCCGGTCAGCGGCGGTGCGTTGTTCCACGTCAGGCCGGTCTCGGTCCACGGGGCGCTGCCGTCGGCGTACAGGTTGGATGCGGCGTACACCGAGCCCGCGCTGTCGGAGCCGTCGTAGTAGAACACCCGCAGCGTGGCGCGGTGCACCTCGCCGTCGAGGTTGGCCACGTCGAACTTGAAGTAGCTGTGGTACTCGTCGACCCGCACCCGCACGAAGGTCGTCGTGCCGTAGTTGGCGTCGGGGGCGGTCGAGCGCACGCGCGTGTCGGCCACCGGCGTCAGCGCGAGGACCTGCGGCGTCGCTGTCGGCGTCGGCGTGCTCGTAGGCGTGCGGGTCGGCCGGTCGGTCGGCGTGGGGGTGATGGTCGACGTCGGCTCGTCGGTGGGCGACGGCGTGTCGGTGGCCGTGGGGATGTCGGTGGCCGTCGCTTCCGGCGTCGGGGTGTCGGACGGCGTGGGCGACACGAGCGGCGTGTTGGACGCGGTGGGCGTCGGGGTCGGGGTGTCGGTGGGCGTCGGCGTGTTGGACGGGGTCGGGGTCGACGTCGCCGTAGCGGTCGGTGTCGGCGTGCTCGTCGGCGTCAGCGTCGGCGTCGGGGTATTGGTCGCGGTCGGCGTCGGCGTGTTGGACGGTGTGAACGTCGGCGTCGGCGTGTCGGTGGGCGTCGGCGTGTTGGACGGGGTCGAGGTCGACGTCGCCGTCGCGGTCGGCGTCGGCGTGCTGGACGGCGTGAAGGTCGGTGTCGGGGTGCGCGTCGGCGACGCGACCTCGAGCACGAGCACCGGCCGGTTGGTCGTGGCCTCGCGCGAGTAGAGGATGAGGCTGTTGGTCGACGTCGTCTGGATGCCGAAGCTGAACGTGCCGTTGCCGGTGACGCCCGCGGTCACGTCGTAGCTTGCCCACGTGCCCGAGGCCACGCTGCCGAGGGTGACGAGCGGCGAGCCCGTCATCGCCGGGGCGTTGTTCCATGTCAGGTTGGCCTCGGTCCACGGCGTGCTCGTGCCCTCGAGCGTGTTGGCGATGCCGTACATCGACCCGCCGCTGTCGCTGCCGTCCACCGCGTACATCCGGATGGTCGCACGCGCGACGGGGTCGGTGACGCCCGACACCGTGAACTTGAGGTACGTCTTGTACGCCGGGTCGCCGCCCCGCACGCGCACCGAGTTCTCGCCGCCGTAGGTGGAGTTCGGCGCGCTGCTCTTGGCGTACGTGTCCTGGTCGATCGCGAAGCTGACGGTGACCGGCGTCGGCGAGGGAGTGGGTGTGTTCGACGGGAGCGGCGTGGGCGTCGGGGTGTCGGGCGGCGTCGGGGTCGGGGTGTTCGTGCGCGTCGGCGTGGGGGTGCGCGACGGCGTGGGGGTCCGCGTCGCCGTCGCGGGCGGCCCGGTCGGGCTCGGCGTCGCGGTGGGAGGCGCAGCCGTCGCCGTCGGCGGTGCGGTGGCGGTCGGCGGGTTCGTCGGAAGCGGCGTGTGCGTCGGGGTGGCGGACGGCACCGGGGTATGGGTGGCCCCGGCCGTCGGCGAGGCCGTGGCCGTGGGCCCGGTGGTCGGGGTGGCCGACGCTGTCACCGTGCCCGAGGCGGTCTGGATCACGAGCTCGGGCTTGTTGGCGGTGGCCTGCCGCGAGCGGTAGATCGCGCTGTCGTGCGAGGTCGACAACAGCCCGAAGCTATAGGTGCCGTTGCCGGTCACCGCGGCCGTGACGTCGAACGTGGCCCAGGTGTTGAGCGTCACCGCGCCCTCGGTGTCGAGCGGGCTGCCGGTGATGCTCGGGGCGTTGTTCCAGACGATGTTGGCCTCGGTCCACGGCGTGCCCGACCCGGCCAGCGTGTTGGAGACGGCGTAGACCTCGCCCCCCGACGGGCTGGGATCGGTGACGTACAGCCGGAGGGTGGCGCTCTGGACCGACCCGCTGAGGCCGGTGACGGCGAACTTGAGGTAGCTGCGGTAAAACGGCGAGCTCGTCCCGCGGAGCTGGAGCGTCGTGGCCGTGCCGTAGTTGGTGTTCGGGCTCGAGTCCTTGACGTGCGCGTCGTCGGACGGGCCGAAGGTGTACGAGGGTTGGGCCAGCGCCCGGCCGGTGCCCAGGCCCGAGAGGGCCGACACCATCGTGGTCAGGATCACGGCTCTGGTCAGGCGGCGCATGGGCGGGTCCTCGAATCCAAATGGTCTTTTCGTCCCGACGTGGACGGGATGAAGCCGCCCCGTACGGGCGGCTCGCGGCATCGACGACCGTCGGCGCGGCGGGAGGGCGCGCGCTGATCTGAGGAGGGAACGGAAGCCAAACCTCAAACAAGCCACGGCGCGAACCTGCTGCCGCGATCTCAAGCTCTTACCTGGACGAAAGAATTACCCTTCAGGATATCCCGAATGCCGGTGGTTGTCAAGCACTTTTAACAGTTCGATCACCTCGGGGCGTGACACGTCGCAGAGCCGCGCCGCGGCGCAGCGGGGGCGGTGCGACCGGCGCCCGGACCCGCGGTCAAGGCGCGTTGCCCAGCCGCGGCAGGTACACCGGGCCGGCGATCGCCGCTTCGACGCGCAGCGCCAGCGCCACGATCTGCGTGACCTGGCTCGGGTTGAAGTTGTCGTCGCTGACCAGGATCAGCAGCCACCGGCCGTCCGGCAGCGGCGGGCCGAAGGCCATGCCCTCGATGTTGTCGGGCCGCGCGCCGAGCGACGCGATGTCGGCGACGAACCGCTTGGCCATGGGCGTGTAGGGGACGGGCTCGCCGACCTCCGGGTCCAGCGCCGCGCGGCCCGACACGTCGGTCGCGCCGGTCAGGCCGGTCTCGAACAAGCGCACGGTGTTGCCGACGCCGGCGGCGTACGAGCGTTCGAGCGCGAGCAGCGTGCCGACCTCGTCCAGAGCCGCCACGTCGACGAAGCCGTTGTCGGCCGAGCCGCCGGCGGGGACGGGCGCGGCGGGGATGGGCGACACGGGGTACACCCGCTCGCCGGCCGGCTGGCCGGTGGCGCGGTCCCACATGAGGAGGCGCGAGGGGCTGCCGGCGGACAGCGTGGCGAGGGGCCCGTCCTGCACCAGCGCGTTCTCGGTGCCGCTGAAGAGCGTCGCGCCGTCGCGCGACACGGCCAGCGGCTCGAAGACGAGGTTGTTGCGGGCGCCGCGGCGGCCGTCGCCCGACGGCACGACGTGCGCCGGCAGCGGGAGCGCGCCGCGCTGTCGGCCGTCGAGCCCGAACTCGCCGACGAACGGCGCCACCAGCGGCGTGGCGGCGATGTCGCCCTCGCTCGAGATGAACAGGCGGTCGCCGGGCGCCAGCGCGATCCCCTCGGGGTCGATGGCGCCGTTCGCGAAGGGCTGCCCGGCCGTGTCGGTCAGCGTGACCACGCCGGTGAACGCGACCACGACGCGCTCGACGCGCGTCTCGGACACGTCGATGCCGAGACGGTAGAACCGCGCCGGCGCCCGGCTGCTCCGGTCGTCGGACACGGCGTAGTACACGCCGCGCGCCGCGTCGTACGTGATGCCCGACAGGCCGCCGAGCGGCGTGCCGAGCATGGTGCGGCCGGCGGGGATGCGCACTTCCCCGATGAGGTCGACCGCGGCGACGCGGAGCCGGGGCGCGGTGGCGGCGTGCACGGCGGGCGACGCGGCAGACCGGGGCACGGCGCCGGGGATCGCAGCGAGGGTGGCGGCGGCCAGCACGACGGCCAGCACGGCGGCCGGGCGCGGGATCGCGCGGCGGCGGTCGCGCGCGGCGGGGCGGGAGGCGCTGGGGGGCGTCATGGCGGTGCTCCTGTGGGCGGGCCGGGGCCCGCGTCGGGGATCGCGGGTGCGGTGATTCTATCATCCGGGGCCGCCCCGGGCCCACGCGCGCGCCGCCACACCACCCCCGCCCACGCCCACGCCGGGATCGCCGTCAGCGGATCCTCGAGCGCGGGCGAGAAGAGGCCCAAGACGGCCACGCCGGCGGTCGCGACGAGCCCGCCGGCGGCCAGCCCGCGCGTGAGCGCGTCGCCCGCGCGCAGGCCCGCGCGGTGGATCCGCCAGGCCGCGGCGCACGCCGCGCCGAAGCACGCCGTGCCGAGCAGGCCGAACTCGGTCAGCAGGCGCGACCAGAACACGTCGAGCGGGATGTACGCCCCGTCCAGCGGCAGGAACGCGTAGCGCTCGTACACGGGGGAGAGGTGGCGTGCGGCCACGGCGCCGCCGAACCGGCCGGGCCCGGTGCCCCAGAGCGGGTGGTCGAGGAAGACCTCCCAGCTCTTGAGCACGATGTACACCCGGTACTCGCCGCGGAACGCCCAGCCGGTGAAGCCGAGGCGGAACAGGTGCCAGCCCTCGAACACGCCCGCCGTGCGCCGCGCCAGCTCCTCGCGCAGGAAGGGCGATCCGAGGTACACGGCCGTGCCGCCCGCCGCCAGGGCGAGGACCGCGGCCCCGGCCAGCCAGGCCAGCCGGCGCGAGCGCTGCGCCAAGGCGATCGCGGCCAGCCCGGCGGCGGCGGCCAGCCAGGCCTCGCGCGAGCCGGAGATCACGAGCCCGGCCAACGCCAGGCATGCGGCGGCGCGCAGGCACCAGCGATGCCGGCGATCGGGTGCCGCCACACGGGCCCCGGGCAGCGCGCCGCGCCCGCCGGCCACGAGCATCCCCACGGCCAGCGCCCCGCCGAGCAGCATCGCGTGCCCGAACGCGTTGTGGTTGAAGAACAGCGACGGCGTCTTGGTCCCGGCCCACGCGGCCCAGTGCGCGGCCTGGCCGGTCCAGCGATGGACCGGCTCGCCGCCGAGCCGCTGGAGCAGCCCGACCCCGGCCAGCGCCGCGGTCCCCGCCGCCGCCCAGCGGATGCCGTGCCGGGCGGCCCGATCGGAGAGCGGCGCCCGGGCGCCGAGCTGGAACGCGAGCAGGCCCTTCAGCACCGCCAGCAGGCCGAGGGCCGCCACCCACGGCGGCACGCGCTCGACGGCCGTGCCGGCCAGGGCGGCGGCGACGAAGCCGAGCGTCGGGAGGTCGACGGGCGTGCGCGGCACGGCCGCGCCGCGGCCGCGCACGTGCCAGGCTCGGATCGCCAGGCCGACGGCTCCGGCCAGCACCCAGGCTTCGTCCGCCATCTGGGCGGGGGTCAGGCCGGCGGCGACCACGGCGTCCTGCACGGCGACGATGGCGAGGAGCGCCGCCAGCCACGCGGCGGGATGGGCGGCGGCCAGCGTCACCGCGACGGCGGCGGCGCCGGCCGCGAGGGCGGCGCCGAGGGCGAGGCTCGCCGGGGCGGCGCGTGCCGCCCCGGCCGCTGCCAGGCCGGCGGCGATCGCGGCGGACCACGGGCGGCGCGCCGCCCCGGCCGACCGGCCGGCGGTCACGAGGGATGCCCCGCCCGCCCGAACCGGCGCCAGGCGACGGCCAGCGGGATGCCGGCGTTGACCGCGGCGCCGGCGGCCAGCCCGGCGGCCGCGCCGGTGGCGCCGTGCGGCGCGACCCACAACCACCAGCCGGCGGCAGCGGCCACGAGCCCGGCCACGCCCGCGGCGTTGGGCACGGCGACGCCGTCGGACGCCGACAGCGCCGCCACGGCGGGCACGGCGAGGCCCTGCAGCGCCGCGGCGGCGACGACGAGGCGCAGGGCGGGCGCGGCGGGCTCGAAGGCGGGGCCGAAGAGCGCGCCGAGCACGGCCGGCGCGAGCACGACCAGGGCCGAAGCCAGCCCGCCGGCGATCACGGCGATGGCCGCGGTCGACCGCCGCAGCGCCCCCGCCAGCCCGGCCGCGTCCCCGCGCTCCCAGGCCGCGGCCAGCACGGGCAGCAGCGCAAGCTCGAGCGCGCGCGGGACGAGCATCACCGGCGGCAGGAAGGCCAGGGCGGCGCCGAGCCGCCCGACCTCGGCCGCCGGCCACCACGCCGCGGTGAGCACCACCGGGAGCTGCAGCCGCGCCAGCGCCGCGGCGGAGCCGAGGGTGGCGACGACGGTGTAGCGGATGGGCGTCGGGGCGGGCCGCAACCCTGCCCGTACCGACGGCCACGCGCCGCCGTCGCGTCGGCCGGCCATCTTGGACGGATCCGCCGCCGCAAGCAAGCCGAGGCCCGCGGCGGCGATGAACGCCGCGTTCGCCCATGCAAACGGCGCGAGCAGCCCGACGGGCGCGCCCGCCAGGACGGCGCCGAGGCCGACGGCGAACGCTGTGCCGGCGGCCAACTCGGCCGCGGCGTAGGCGCGCACGCGTCCCGCGCCGTAGAGGGCTGCCTTGAACCCGATGTAGCCGCACTGCAGCGCGAACAACGCGGCCGCGGGCCCCGCCAGCGCCGCCGGCAGGCCGATGCGTTCCGACCACAGCCCGGCGGTGCGCTCGATGGCGAGCCCGATCCCGACGCCCGCGACGGCGGCCGCGGCCACGCCGCGCGCCAGCACGCGCCGCGCCGCCGCGCCGTCGCCCGCCGCGCGCGCCGCGGCGGCAAAGCGGGTGATGGCCGGGGCGAGGCCGGCCGTGGCGAGCTGTGCGCCGCCCAGGCCGACGGCCAGCGCCACGCCGGCCGCGCCGAGCGGGCCGGGGCCGAGCGCGCGCCCGACCAGCACGTGGTAGAGGGCCGCGCTGCCGCCGACCAGCCCGATCGCGGCCAGGCTCAGCGTGGTGTCGCGGCCGAGACGGGCGCCCGCGGCGGCGTCGCGCGCGCCCGCCGCGGGCGACGGCGCGGCCCGGCGCCAGGGGTTCAGCGCGCGGCCCGCGGGCCGCGGGTTCCCAGCACCCACGCCGCGCCCCCCAGCGCGCCGAGAGCGGCGGCGGCCAGGGCGCGCTGGAGCGCGTCGGCCCACGGCAGCCGGTCGGAGGGCACGGCGGGGCTGGCGACGCGGACTTCGGGGCGCGCCGCCGCGTGGGCCAGGGTGAGCTCGTCGACGGTGCGGGCGATCGCCACGAAGCGCTCCTCGGCCCGGCGGCGGGCGCGCTCGAGGCGGCCGGCCTCGGCCGTGGCCAGAGCCGCAGCCGCGTCGTCGCGCGCCTTCGCCAGGGCGTCCAGGCGATCGGTCGGGCCGAAGACGGCCGCCATGCGGGCGCTGAACACGCTCGCCCAGGTGTTGGCGATGGCGGCGGCGGCGGCCGGCGAGGCCGCGCGGGCGCGGATGGCGATCAGGCCGCCCTCGGCCATGGCCTCGACCTCGACGCGGGCGCGGAGGTCGTCGAAGTCGCGGAACGAGCCCGCCAGCGCCGCCGTGGCGCCGTCGGCCTCCAGGGCGTCGAGCACGGCCTGGGCGATGCCGTCGGCGAGCACGAGCTCGGGGTAGGCGCGCAGCGACGACACCTGGTACGGGAACTCGGGGTTCGGCTCGGGGGCCTCGAAGCGGGGGTCGAGCTCGATGGGCGGCGCGGGGCGCGCGACGGCCAGAACGGCTTCGGCGCGGTAGCGGTCCGTGCGGACGCTGTCGAGCGTGGCCGACGCGGCCGCTCCGGCGAGCGCAGCCACGGCGATGGCCCGCCAGCCCGCCCGCAGCCGGTCGATCGCCGGTCCCCAATCCAGGGCATCGTCCATGGGGGAGGATGATACCACGGCGGGGTGGATCGCCTTGCGGCAGGCGCTGCGGGCGGCGAAGGGAGCGGGCAGAGGGCGGGAGCCGCGCCGTGTCGATCAGCGCTGCCCCACCAGCACCCCTTCCACGAGCCGAAACGCCAGCCCGTCGCCGTCGGACTGCGGCCGCAGGTGCTCGGCCGCCGCGCCCGTTGCCTGGTCGAGCATGGCCCGCAGGTAGCGGCGCATCACGGGGTCGTGGCGGGCCGCCCAACGCCCGAACGCGATCGACTTCTCGACGGTCTCGCCGGCCATCAGCGCGAGCCCGGCGTCGGCGAACGCGGCGAGCCACTCGTCGAGGCACAGGCACCGCGCATGGCTGGGGTCGCGCAGCTTCTCGAAGGCGTTGACGTAGTCGCCGGCCGGCCCGGCTGGGACGATGTTGTCGGCGACCGCCAGCACCCCCCCGGGCCGCAGCACGCGGGCGGCCTCGCGCACGAAGCGGTCGACGTCGCCGAAGTGGTGGGCCGCGATGCGGCACGTCACGAGGTCGAACGATCCGTCTTTGTACGGGAGCGCCTCGGCCTCGGCGGGCTCGGCGACGACGTTGTCCAGGCCGCGCTCGGCCGCGCCCTGGCGCGTGAGGGCGAGCATCTCGGGCGTGATGTCGGTGGCCCGGACGCGCGCCACGCGCGGCGCGAAGGCAAAGGCGGTGTGGCCGGCGCCGGTCGCGACGTCCAGCGCCTCCCAGCCCGGCTGGGCCGGCACCAGCGCGACCAGGCGCGCGAGGCTGGCGCCGCGGGCGTGCACCGGGTTGTCGACGTACTCGCCGGCGTGGGCGCCGAACTGCTGGCGGATGGTCGGGTGGTCCACGGGGGTCGGGCTCCTGATGTCACGCGATGGCAGCCGGGTGGCGGCCGGCGGCGAGCGCGGGCACCCCACGATGACTGGCCAGGCGAGGTGTGGATCGAAGCTGGGGCGCGACTGCCGCGGCGCATGCCACGGCCGAAGCCCGGGCGTGCCGGCGCGGACGTGCCACGTATCACTCCCGCCCCTGATGCGGCAAGTAGACCCTCAGCCGGGGCGGCGCCTCCGTCAGGTCGGGAAGCGGGCCCGGCGCGACCGGCGCCCACCATTCGACCAGCGTCGAGTGGTCCAGCCCCTGCTTCAGCCCGCCGCCGATGACGTAGAACCGCGCGCCCACCGCCGCCGCCGCGATGCCGTGGCGCGCCGTCGGCATCGGCTCCGCCACCGACCAGGCCCCGGCCGCCGGGTCGTAGACGAAGTGGTCGTCGTAGGTCCGCCCGCCGCCCTCGCCGCCGGTGACGTGGATCCGACCGTCGGCCGTCGCCGCCGCCGAGCACCCGCCGCACACGCCCGGCATGTCGGGCAGGCGCGCCCACGTTCCGGCCGCCGGGTCGTACGCCTCGAGCACGCCGGTGTTGCCCCGGCCGAAGCCGCGCCCCGCCACGACGTACACCCGGCCGCCGGAGACGGCGGCGCCGAGGTGCTCGCGCTTCGTCGGCCCCGGGGCGTCCGACCACGACCCGGCCGCGACGTCGTAGACCCACATCCGGTCCTCGGCGTCGCCGATGCCGCCCACGACGTACAGCCGGCCGTCGAGGGCGACCATGAACCCGGCGGCGCGCCGGCCGGGCATGTCCGGCATGGCCGTCCAGCGGTTCGCCGCGGGGTCGTAGGCGTCGAGGCGGCGGGTGGCCGTCGAGGCGTTCAGCGCTCCGGTGTAGCCCCCGGCCAGCCAGACGCGCCCGGCGGCGGCGGCCATCATCGGGTGGTGGACCGCCACCGGCAGGTCGGCGAGCTTGGCCCACGCGTCGTCGGCGGTGTCGTACCGGCCGAACCACGCGGCGACGCTGCCGCCGGGCGGCGTGAACCCGCCGCCGACGTAGATGGCCTGGTCGATCACGGCGCCGGCGATCTCGGCCAACGCCACCGGCAGGCCGGCGCCGGTGTGCCACGCGCCGGCGGCCGGCGTCGGGTCGTCGCGGTCGGCGGGGGCCGCGCCGACCGCAGCCCCTGCCGTCCATCCGGCGTCGTGGCCGTCGGTGCGCGCGGGCGGCGGCATCGGGCGATCCGGGGACGCCCACGTTCCGACGGCGATCGCGACCGCGCCGGCCGCGGCGGCGACGGCCGCCGGGATCCCCGGCGCCCGTCGCCGCGACTTCGTCACGCCGCCCCCGGCTAGCGGGCGGTCAGCGGCCCGTGGACGATCGACACGTCCGAGCCGCGCGCCGCCGCCGGGTCGGCCATCAGCAGGTCGACCGCGCCGTCGCCGTTGAAGTCGCCCATGCCCCACAAGGCCTGCGCGGGCGCCGCCCACTGCGCGTCGGGCGTCTCGGTGGCGAGGTCGATGACGTCGGCGGCCGCCCGCGCGCCGCGGAAGAGCCGCAGCGGCACGCGCGTCCGCTCGTCGAACCGCACGATCGCCGTCGGCTTGCCTTCGGCCACGACCGGCAGGGCATCGGCGAGCAGCAGGTCCGGCCCGCCGTCGCCGTCGAGGTCGCCGGTGCGCCAGGCGCGCGTGCGGGCCAGCTCGCTGAAACCGGCGCCGAGGTAGATGCGGTCGGTGCGGTTGGCGAGCGCGTCGGCCGCGATGTCCGGGCCGCCGAGCCATACGTGGGCGCTCCCGCGGAACACGTGCACGATGTCCGCGGTGCCGTCGTCGTCGACGTCGGTGACGAACAGCGGGACGGGATCGCCGGGCTGGATCAGGTTCAGCCCGCCGCCGCCCGCGCCGCCGACGTAGCCGCGGCCGGGCGACGGGGGCGGGGGCGGCACGACGTCGGTCGTGTCGCCGGCCGCGCCGCGCGGGTCGAAGGCCGCGCCCGACGCCGTCCCGGCCGTGCCGATGCGGACGACGGCGGGCGTGCCGCCATCGCCGGGCGCCGCGGCGTCCGCCGCCGCGCCCGGCTGCACCCACACGCCGTCCGGCAGGCCGCTGCCCGGGCAGCGGCGGCCGACGATGTCGGCGATGCCGTCGCCCGAGACGTCGCCGGCGCCGGCCAGGGGCTGGTCGCATGCGCCGAGGTCGGTGATGCGCAGGTCGGCGGTGAAGGTGCGCCGGCCGGGGGCGGCGCCGACGCCGTGCATGACCTCGACGTCGTTGGCGACGAGGTCGTTGACCGGCACCGAGCCCCCGCGCGTGTCGGTGATGAACCGGTTGTTCGGCGCGCCGAACCCGAGCGCGAGGTCGACCGTGCCGTCGGCGTCGAAGTCGCCGAACGCGGCGGCGGCGAAGAGCCCCTGGCCGGCGCTGGCCGTCTGCTCGCCGGCTTCGAGCACCCGCTCGACGACGACGTCCGCCCTGTCGCCGTCGTGCAGGTCGAGCGCGATCAGGCCGCTCGGCCGGCCCAGCACGACCGAGACGCGCAGCACGCGCTGGAACCGCGTGCCGGCGGCGCCGGGGGCGCCGGCGCGCGCAAGGGGCACGAGATGCTGGCCGACGAACACGATGTCGTCGCGGCCGTCGGCGTCGACGTCGGCGACGGTGACCGGCACCGCCGCCGGCACCGTGCTCAGCTTGATCGCGCCCTTCCGGTCGGCGCCGTCGGGGCCGAAGGGGGCGTACATCACGCTGAAGGTCCGCTTGACGCTGACGTTGGCGCCGGCGACGACCGCCTGGCCGCCGTTCTCGGTGACCAGGTCGTCGAGGCCGTCGCCGTTGAAGTCGCCCACGCCGCGGACGATGCACTTGCCGGGCGCGGGCGTGCCGCAGGCGTCGAAGTGGGCGTCGCCGGGGGCGGAGAGGTCGGCGGGAGCCGCGGCGGCGGGGGCGGCGGGGAGGGCCGACAGCACGGCGGCTGCCAGCACGTAGACGACTCGGCGGGGGTGGCGGCTCATGGCGCATGCTCCTCTGGGTTCGCTGCGGAACGACCGGCGCGTAGAATAACCGCGTTTGGACCGGATTTGGACATATGGTATGGTGCCCCGCACCGGGTGTCAACCGGCCTGGCCGACGCGTACGGGGTGCCGGCGCGTCGAGGGCGCCGCCGGCGGAGAGCGCAAGAGGGTCGAGGGGCATGGGGCCGCCGCTTCGCATCTCGGGCGGATGGTCGTCGTCCTTCGGGCTTCGACGGATGGACATCCGAAATCGACCCTTGCACGATCACGCATCACCACCCATGGAGCATCCCGTGCCCGCCTGGACCATCGCCGAGTTCGACCCCGCGACCGCGACGCCCGACGTGTGGCGCCGTTACCACGCGTACCGCCGCGCACGGGCCATCGAGAGCGACCCCGACGACCCCGTGGTGCCGGACGCCGTGTTCGAGCAGGGCTGGCGCGACGAGCGGCTCGACCACGACTGGGCGTACCACGAGGCCGTCGTCGAGGCCGACGGCCAGGTCGTCGCGACCTTCGGGAGCGAGGCGCCCAAGCCGGGCACGCCCGACTACGCCAACAACGGCCACATGATGTTCTCGTCGGCCGCCGTCCTGGAGCCGTGGCGCCGGCAGGGCATCGGGAGGGCGTGGCTGCGGCACGTGCTGGCGTGGATGCCGGAGACCGGCGCCACCACGCTGACGGCTTCGGCGCACGAGCCCGACGGGCGGGCCTTCCTGCGCTGGCTGGCCGGCGAGCCGAAGCAGCTCCTGCGCTACAGCCGAACCGACTTCCGGACGTTGGACTGGACGATGGTCCAGCGCTGGGTCGACGAGGCCGCCGGCCGCGCGCCGGGCCACACCCTCGAGATCCACACGCACCGGCTGCCCGAGGCGCTGTGGGAGGAGTACTGCGCCGCCAGGACCGAACAGATGCGGCACATCCCGCGCGACGGGCTCGACATGGGCGACTGGGTGTTCGACGCGGGCGACCTGCGCGACTTCTACCGCCAGCTCGACACCTACGCCGCCGACCACCACGTGATCTGGGTGCGCGACCCGGCCGGCCGGATCGTGGCCATCACCGACGTGGGCTACTACCCGCACCAGCCGCACCGCGTCCAGCAGTTCTTCACCGGCGTGCACCCCGATGCCCGCGGGCTCGGCCTCGGCAAGTGGGTCAAGGCCCGCATGCTCCAGGTGGTCCGCGACGCTTACGCCGACCGCGACATCCACTGGGTCCGCACCGACAACGCCACGACGAACGCCCCGATGCTGGCCATCAACGAGCGGCTCGGGTTCCGCGAGTACCGGGTGCGCGGCATCTACCAGGTCCACCGCGACCAGATCGCCGAGCGGCTGGGGGTGTAGGGCTGAGGGCGTGACACATCGCAGACGCGGGCTTTTTCACAACACGTGTCTCCCAGGAACGGCGTCTCCGTCGACGCGATGCGTCACGCCCTCAGGGGTGTAGAGAGCGCACGGCGGGGCCGGTCGGGAATCGAGGGGTCGGCCCTCACCCCCGGGCCCCTCTCCCCGCATCGGGAGAGGGACCGGCTGAGCGCGGCTCGGCCGGGGTGAGGGCCTCGAGGCGGCGGAGCCAGCGCCCTACCCTTTGTCCTCCTCCGTCGGCGCCGGCGTCGGCGACGGGCAGCCGCCCAGCACTGTCGGCATCGGCTCGGGGGTGAGGTTGCGCGGCCGCGGCGTCGGCGACGGCTCCGACGGCGCTTCGTGCTCGACGCGCGGCATGAGCGCGACCGGCAGGAACGCCGACATCACCTTGCGCGGGTAGCAGCTGTAGATGTACGCCTCGCCGTCGAGCGCGTCGAGCACGACGAACACGTGCGACGCGCAGTTCGGCGCCGTCTCGAACTCGGCCAGCCATACCGGGTGCTCGGGACCCCGCGCACACGGCTCGAGGTTGCCGCGGTAGATCCACCGGTAGCCGTCGTCCTCGTCCCACGGGACGTTGAGGTACTCCGCGGCAAGGAAGGCGCGGAATCCCGCGGCCGTCGACAGCAGCATGCGGCTCTGCGTGTAGGCGCCGGTGTCGTCGGGGTCCACGAGGTCGAGGATCCGCTCGAGGGCCTCGTCCTGGTCGAACGCCGAGCGCGGCGTGGGGGTGGGCACGAGCAGCGGCGCCGGCAGCGGCGGCGTGGCGGTGGCGTCCGGGAACGGCCGGTCGGGCGCCGGCGCGCGGTAGCGCACCACGGTCGACGCGTCGCCCACCAGCCACAGATCCGCGACCCCGGCGCCGTCGTGGAGCACGGCCAGGTGGTTGAAGTCGTAGTTGGGCAGCTCGACGACCGCCGGGCGCTGGCCGAGGGTGTAGCGCACCACGGTGCCGTCCGCCACGCCCCAGAACCCCGTGGCGTCGGCGCCGGCGATGGCCTCGACCCACAACCCCTCGCGGCTGACGGTCCGCCACGCCCCGCCGGTGTAGCGCGCGATCCCATCGCCGACGCCCCACAGCGACCCGTCGCGGCCGCGGGCGAGCTGCGCGATCCAGGCGGCCGGCCCGCCCGGCGCCGTCTCGCCGAGGACGGGGTACCACGTGAAGCTGCGCCGGTCGTGGCGCAGGACGCGCTGCGACGGCTGCGCGTCCGACGGCTCGCCTTCCCACGGGTCCCACCAGGTGGCGATCGTGCTGAACCACGCCTCGCCGGGGCCGACGGCCGCGATGTCGGTGACGACGGAGCGGCAGACCCGCGTGGCCAGCGACCACGCCTGGCCGTCCCAGTGGTAGATCGACGCCTCCGCCTCGCCGTCGAACCAGTCCTCCCAGTCGGTCGTCGTGGCCAGCCAGCCGTCGTCCGGTCCGCTGAAGTCCAGCGCCCCCAGGTCGAGCCACGTGAAGGTCGGCCATTCGGTCCATGCCGCACCGTCCCAATGCATCAGCGTCCCGCGGTGGCCGGCCGCCCACACGTCGTCGCGCGCCACCACCTCGACGCTCGTGAGCCACCGGGCGTGCGGCGGCGCCGGCGGGGCGGTCCACGCCGTGCCGTCCCAGCGCAGCGGCGGGCCGCCCTTGCCGACGATCCAGCCGTAGTCCGGGGCGAGCATGTCGATGGCGAAGAGCTGGTGCCCGCTGTGCACCTCGCGCCATTGCAGGGTGTCGTCGATGCGCACGATCTGGCCGCTGTCGCCGACGGCGAGGAAGGTCTCGTTGTCGGGCAGCGGCGCGAGGCTGTGGAGGAAGCCGGACTCCCAGCGCGACTCCGGCGGGAGCTGGCCGTCGGGGACGGGGGCGGCCCCGGATCCGAGCGGGTCGGCGTCGTCCGCGGCGGATTGCGCCGCGTCCCGGGCCGGGTCGGCGGCGCCATTCGGGTGGGTCTCGTCGCTTGTGCCGTCATCTTCGACCGCCGTCTCGCCGCCGGCCGCCCCGCCCTCCCGCGCCATCAGCGCCCACGGGTCGAACCCGCCCGGATACGTCCGCCCGATCTCGCGCCACACCGCGCCGTCGTGGTGCATCATCACGCCGTTGGCGCCCACGGCCAGCGTCAGGTCGGGCGCCAGCGACTGGACGGCGAGCAGCCGCGGCATCTCGTTGAAGCTGTCGAGCGTCCAACGCCCGCCCGAGAGGCGCAGCGTCACGCCGCCGTTGCTCTTGCGGTCGAAGCCGACGGCCCAGCCGGAGCCGGACTCCAGCACGCTGACGTCGGTGAGGTTGGCGAAGTCCGGGCCCTCGGTCGCCGTCCAGTCGGTGCCGTCGAAGTGCACGATGGCCCCGCGATCGCCGACGGCCCACACGTCGTCGGCCGCGACGGCGTGAACGGCGCGCAGGCCGTGGACCTCGGGGCTGTCGGCCAGACGCCAGGCGCGGCCGTCGTAGCGGACGACGACGCCGACGCCGATGCCGCCGACGGCCCATCCGTCGGCGGCGGTGCGCATGTCGAGGTCGTACAGCGGCGCATGGGTGCCCGACGACTCGGGCAGCCAGCGCGTGCCGTCGTAGCGGTACAGCATGCCCACCGTCTCGCATGGGCTGGAGCCGGCCTCGCCGGCGGCCCAGAGCTGGTCCGGCGCCACGCCGTCGATGGCGTTGAAGGTCGGGTGCGGCGGCGCCAGCACCTGGCGCCACGCGCTGCCGTCGAAGTGGACGATGCCGTCGCCGGCGGCCCACACGTCGTCGGGGGCGAAGGCGACGGCGCTGACGAGCCGCCGGAAGTCGCCCATCTCGGCGTGCCACACGCCGGGCGCGAGGGCGCCTGGGGCGGCCGTCGCCGCGCGCGGCGGCGCGAGCGTGCCCACGAGGATGCCCAGGCCGAACACGGCGCACAGGCCGATTCCGATCCGCGAGGCTGGCATGATGTCTCTCCGTTGGGGGGCGGGTGGGGCGGCGGGAGGCACGAGGCCCCGCGATGCGTGCCGAGGGCGATGGTGGCCGCGATGCCTGGGGCATTATAGCCCGCGAAACGGGGCCGTGGACCGGGCGGCTGGGTGCCGGGAGGGCGCCGGGCGGGGGATGGGTGGGGGGCGTCGGGCGACCCGGCGGGACGTCGCGGCTCGCGTCGGGCATGCCTTGGCCCGCCCCCGATGCTCCACGGCGTGCGGCGCGGTATGATTGTCCGTCCGCCAGCTCCAGGAGGTTCCATGCTCCCCGTCGTCACCTTGACCGGCCCGCCCTTCCAGCGCGGCCAGGCCCACGGCCGGGCCGCGCGCGATCGCATCGATCGCAACCTGACGGCCTACTTCGCCCGGTTCGCGCGCGAGGCGGGCCTGGGCGCCGACGAGGTCCGCGTCCGCGCGGCGGCGTACTGGGACCTCGTCCGGACCGAACACCCCGCCTACGCCGAGGAGATGCGCGGCGTCGCCGACGGGGCCGGGGTCGACCTGCTGGCCATCGTGGCGCTGAACGTCCGCTACGAGATCCTCTACGACGCCTTCGCCCGGCAGGCCGTCGGCGCGGCCGGCGCCCCGGGGTCGGAGCTGCGCGCCGACGGCTGCACCGCGTTTGCCGTCCAGCCGGCGGCCTCGGCGGACGGGCACCTCTTGCTCGCCCAGAACTGGGACTGGTTCCCCGAGGTGCAGGGGCTGGTGCTGCGCCGGGTGGCGGGGGGCGCAGGGATGCCGGCGGAGGGGGACGCCCCGGCGGGCGGCGGGGCGAGGCCGGACGCGGACGGGACGAACGGCCGGGGCGCGCCCGGCGCCGCCGGCGATCCCGAGTCGCTGTGCTTCACCGAGGCCGGCATCGTCGGGGGCAAGCTCGGGCTCAACGCGGCGGGGCTGGGGCTCGCCATCAACGGGCTGATCTCGGAGGGCGACGACGCCGGGCGGCTTGCGACGCCGTTCCACGTGCGCTGCCACGAGATCCTGCGCCAGCGCGGCTTCGACGCGGCGGTCGCCGTCGTCGCCGCCGGGCGGCGGGCGTGCTCGGCCAACTTCCTGATCGCGCAGGTCGACGACCGCGTGGCCGACCTCGAGGCCGCGCCCGGCGCCGTGCGCACCCTCGCGCCGGAGGGCGGGGTGATCGCCCACACCAACCACTTCCTCGACGCGGCGGCGCTGGGCATCGTCGAGCCGGTCACCGACACCCGCCCGTTCTCGGTCCACCGCCAGGTGCGGTGCGCCACGCTGCTCCGCGAGCGGGATGCCGGGGGGGTGACGATCGCGGCCGCGATGGCGTTCCTGCGCGACCACGACGGCCACCCGCAGTCGCTCTGCCGCCATCGCGATGCCCGCCGCCCGCCGGAGCGGCAGTCGACGACCGTGGCGTCGGCGCTGATGGACCTCCACGCCGGCCGGATGTGGATCAGCGACGGGCCGCCGTGCGAGAACCCGTATCAGGCGCTGGCGCTGGGCGGCGGCTGATGGCGGGCGCCGCCCCGAGGCGCGGGATGCCGATTGACGGCCCTGGCGGTGGGGGATAGACTCACGCGCGTGCCGGCGCGGCCCGCGCGCCGGCCGTACGGGCAGGCTCCCATGATCAAGCGCATCCTGGTCACCGGCGGCGCCGGGTTCCTCGGCTCGCACCTGTGCGACCGGCTCGTCGACGCCGGGCACGACGTCATCTGCCTCGACAACTTCTTCACGAGCCAGAAGGCCAACGTCGAGCACCTGCTGGGGCGGCCCAACTTCGAGCTGATCCGGCACGACGTCACGCACCCGATGTACCTCGAGGTCGACGAGATCTTCAACCTCGCGTGCCCCGCCGCGCCCGGGCACTACCAGTACAACCCGATCAAGACCATCAAGACGTCGGTGCTGGGGGCCATCAACGTGCTCGGCCTGGCCAAGCGGGTGAAGGCCCGGGTGTTCCACGCCTCCACCAGCGAGGTCTACGGCGACCCGCACGTCCACCCGCAGCCCGAGACCTATTGGGGCAACGTCAACCCTATCGGCCCGCGCGCGTGCTACGACGAGGGCAAGCGCGCCGCCGAGACGCTGATGTTCGACTACCACCGCCAGAACGGCGTCGACGTGCGCGTCGGGCGCATCTTCAACACCTACGGGCCGCGCATGCACCCGTTCGACGGGCGGGTGGTGAGCAACTTCATCCGTCAGGCCCTGCGCGGCGAGGACATCACGCTGTACGGCGACGGCACGCAGACACGCTCGTTCTGCTACGTCGACGACCTCGTCGAAGGCTTCCTGCGCATGATGGCCTGCGACGACGCGGGGCCGATCAACCTCGGCAACCCGGCCGAGTTCACGATCCGCGAGCTGGCCGAGCTGGTGGTCGAGATCAGCGGGTCGCCGTCGCGCATCGTCTACGACCGGCCGCTGCCGCAAGACGATCCCCTGCAGCGCCAGCCGGACATCGGCCGGGCGCGGGCGCTCTTGGGCTGGGAGCCCGTGGTGCCGCTGCGCGCGGGGCTGGAGCAGACCATCGCGTGGTTCCGGCGCATCGACATGTCCAAGTACCGGCCGCCGACGCCGAACTACTGACAAGGGCGGTGCATCAGCGCAAGGCGGTCGCCCGCGCCCACACCGCATCCAACATCGCCTCCGTCAGCTTCCCGGTGAACGTGTTTTGCTGGCTCGGGTGGTACGACCCCACCACGGTCAGCCCTTCGTCGATCTGCGCCACGACGCCGTGCGCGAACCTGGGCGGCGCGCCGCCCGCGCGGCGCCCGCGATCGCGCAGGACCCTCAGCACCCGATCGTAGGCGTAGGCGCCGAGGGCCACGATCACCCGGACGTCCGGCAAGAGGTCGAGCTCGCGCTCGAAGAACGGCCGGCACGCTGCCCATTCGTCCGGCGCCGGCTTGTTGCCGGGCGGCGCGCAGCGGACCACGGCGGTGATGTAGGCGCCGACCAGGGTCAAGCCGTCGTCGCGGGCCGTCGCCGTCGGCTGCGTGGCCAGGCCCGCCCGGTGCAGCGAGCGGTAGAGCCAGTCGCCCGACCGGTCGCCGGTGAACATCCGCCCGGTCCGGTTGCTGCCGTGGGCGCCGGGCGCCAGGCCGACGACGAGGAGCCACGCCGCCGGGTCGCCGAACCCCGGCACCGGGCGGCCCCAGTATTCGTGGCCGGCGTATGCCGCGCGCTTCTCGGCCGCCACGCGCTCGCGCCACGCCACGAGGCGCGGGCAGGCGCGGCAGGCGCTCACGGCCGCGTCGAGGTCCGCCAGTGCCGCGGCGCGGCGAGCGCGGTCGGCGGGCCGCGTGGTGCTCAAGAGGCCGCCGCGTCCGCCGACGGCCTCGACGGCTGCCGTCCACGCGCCGGCGCGAGGCGCGCCAGCGCCTCGGCGTGCGACAGGCGTTCCGGCGCGCCGCGCAGCGCGCGGTAACGCCGGAAGTCGCGCGCGATGGCGAACGCCGGCAGCGCCAGGAGCGGCGCGAGCGGGCCGAGGAGCGGGGCGAGGACGATGCCGCCCACCAGGATGACCTTCAGCGCCGTCAGCGTGCCGATGCCGAGCGCCTGGCCGTGGACGTGCGGCTCGACCAGCGCGTTGTCGACGACCTGGACCATGGCGAGCGCCACGCCTGTCTGCGCCGCCAGGATGGCGCCGCCCTCGATGCCGGCCACCGCCATCGCCAGGAGCGCGCCGAGCACGGTGCCGTAGATCGGGACGAGCGCCAGCCCGCCGACCATCGGCCCGAGCACGTAGGGGAAGCGGATGCCGAGCAGCCACAGCGCGGCGGTGGCCAGGATCCCCACGGCGACGGCGCTCACGAACTGGCCCTTGAGGTAGCCGCCCAGATGCCGCACGCTCAGCACGCGCAGCGCGTGGGATCCCTCGCGGCGGGTCACGCCGGGCGCCGCGGGGGGCGCGGTGGCGGGGCGACGGCGCGGGCGCCGGGGTGGCGTGTCTGCATCGAGGACGCTTTTACATCCGAACACCCGGAATCGGCAAGTCGGCGGGGGTCGAGCGGGCGCCGTGGAGGCGTAGTCCTTGTCGATCCCGAACGAATGTACTATACTTAATGTATACATCGTTCAGCACGACCACGGCATGCCCAGGGCTGCACAATAGCTGGTCAAAACTTTGCGCCCCCTCTTGGGCGCAGTATCCTTGAGCCCCACAACCACCTGCTTGAACCCATCGCTGCATCTTACGGAGGTCCATCCACCATGCCTGCCCGACCGTCGTTCCGACTGCCGGGGCGCCGCCCCGGCACCCGCGTCCTCGTCGCCACGGCGCTCGCCATGCTCGGCCTCGCCGCCATGGCCCCCCCGCGCGGCGCGCCCGTCGCCGCCCAGGGCGACCTCATCGCCTACACCATGGTCGCCCAGTGGCCGCAGCGCGACAGCGCCGCCCAAGGGCTTCTCCAGAGCCCATCCGACCTCGACGTCGCGCGCGACGGGCGCGTCTACATCGCCGACCCTGGCATCGGCGGCGTTCACACTCTCCTGCCGTCCGGCGCGTTCACCACGCCGTTCGGCGTGGCGGGCGGCTTCCCGGCCCAGCTCGGCCAGGTCGGCCCCATCGCCATCGGCCCCGGCCCCCTGCCGGGCGGCGGGCCCATCATGCCGTTCGGCCCCGAGCGCGTCTACGTGCTCGACACCGCCGTCGAGCGCGTGGTGATGTACGACCTCGACGGCCGCTACCTCGGACAGTGGGAGAAGGTCAACGCCAGCGGCATCGCGGCCTCCGGCGACGGCCGGGTGTACGTGCTCGACCGCGACACCAGCCAGGTGCGGGCGCTCGACGCGGCCACCGGGCAGGAGAAGTTCGTGTTCGGCATGCGCGGCACCGACGACGGCCAGTTCGCCAACTTCACCGACGTCGACGTCTCCGCCGACGGCCGCGTGCTGGCGGTCGGCGACAAGCGCGGGCAGCGCGTGCAGCTCTGGGACCTGGCCACCGATGCCCAGCTCGCCGAGCCCAACCCGCCGCCCGCCGCCAAGCTGCGCGTGGCCTACGACCTGCGCGACGCCCGCTACACCCAGCAGGGCAACACCTGCGACGGCACGCGCGTCAACGCGCTCGGCGGCGACAAGGTGTTCGTCGGCGAGGCGCTGGGCGCATGCATCGTCGACCGCAAGACCGTCGCGTTCGCCATCGCCGCGAGCGCCAACAGCGGGTCGATCTGCCGCGACACGGTCAAGCTGCCGCGCCACAAGGGCATGACCCAGCAGTACTACGCGCTGGCGGTCAACGACCCCAACGCCGGCAAGTGCGGCGCCAAGCGCGCCGACCTCGACACGACGCCGATCATCGTCAAGTACGACGACGAGGCGCTGAAGAACGTGAACACGGTGTGGGAGGCGTCGTCCAACGAGAACAGCGACAACCCGATCCTGTTCGCGCCCGAGACGATCAGCATGCCGCAGCCGGGGGTGGTGTTCATCGCCGACGCCTCGTCGCAGATGCGGTTCTTCTCGGTCGATGGCACGCAGCTCGCGACGGCGCAGCGCTCGAGCCAGGCCGGCAACTTCACGTCGGACTTCGAGTTCTTCTTCCTCATCCGGGCCGACGGCGCCGACGTCCTCGGCGAGGTCTTCGGCTACTACCTCAAGGGGCGCCGCACCGGCCAGACGTTCACGGCCGAGGGCGGCATCGGCCGCTTCAAGACGGTCGAGAAGCGCACGCAGACCGGCGTCGAGAAGGTCATCGAGCCGGTCTGGACCGACGCGCTCATCTCGTCGTTCCAGCAGATCGAGGTGCCGGCGCTGGCGTGGAACCCGGTGTCGCGCGAGCTGCTCGTGGTGCGCAACGACACGGTCGCGCAGCAGCGGACGCAGGACGTCAAGATCGTGCGCTACACGCCGGACGGGCGCAAGGCCGGCGCGTCGTTCGACCTGCCGGACGATGCCAAGTCCAACCCGTACGTCGACATGACGGTGGCGGCCGACGGCCGCATCTTCGCCCTCGACGATCTCGAGGACGAGGTCCGCATCTACCAGCCCGACGGCACCCACGTCACCGACGTCCCCGTGGCGTTCGACGCGCGCGCCGTGGCCGGCGGGCCGGTGTCGCCGGACGGGTCGGTGTTCGTGCTGCGCGAGCCGGGGTCGATCGAGCGCTACGCCGACGACGGCCGGATCACGGCGCGCCTCGACGGCCGGCCGCTGTCGTTCTCGGACCCGACGACGCTGACCGACCTCGTGGTCGACGCTGGGGGCCGGGTGTACGTCTCGGACGGGCAGTCGAGCCTGATCAGCGTGTTCGAGTCGACGCCCGACCCGGACGCGATCCCCATTCCCAACGACGCCGAGTGCCTCTTCCGCGGCCAGGCGGCGGCGGATCCGGCCCGGTTGAACGTCGGCCAGGCCACGACGGTGTCGCTGCGGCTCGACGGCAAGTGCGGCATCAACGAGGACCCGACCGACATCGTGGTGGTGGTGCCGTACTTCCGGCGCCTCGAGCAGGGCGTCGACCCGTCGGCCGCGTATGTCACCGAGATGACGCTGCTGATGAGCCGGCTCAACTTCGGCAAGCACAGGGCGGGCATCGTCTCGTATTGGAACACGACGACGACGGAGCTGCCGTTGACGGGCGACCGCCAGACCTACATCGAGGCGGTGCGCGACATCACGCGCTTCGACCCGCCCAACGAGAACGTCAAGTCGCAGCTCAAGGACGGGCTCGAGGAGGCGGCCAAGCTGTTCACCGGCTCCGACGGCCGGCGGAAGGTCATCGTCGTGCTGCGCGACGAGTACTGCACGCCGGGGAACGAGCTGTTCCCGGGGCAGTGCACCGGCGTCAAGCCGGCCGAGGACACGGCGCTGGCGATCCGCAACAGCGGGGTGACGATCGTGGTCGTCAACGGCTTCGGCGGCTTCGACCTGGCATCGTCGGACGAGGACGCGCTCTACGGGGTGGAGAACGTGCACCGGCGGATGGTGCGCTACGCGCCGCCGCCGCTGATGGCCACGGACATCGCGCTGACGCACGCCGTGCCGGGCAACTTCACCGTCGACGCGGGGTCGATCTCGGGCGGCGGCACGTGGAACGCGCCGCAGATCGCGTGGGCCGTGCCGGCGATGGACTACAACGGCCTGACGGCCAGCGCGGCGCTGCGCCCGACGCAGGGTGGCACGTGGCCGGTGGGCAGCGCGATCACGGCGTCGTTCGTGGACGGCTGGGGGAAGCGGCAGGACGTGGTGTTCCCGATCCCGCAGGTCGAGGTGATCGGCCCGACGGCGACGCCGGTGCCGCCGACCGCGACGGCGACGCCGGTCCCGCCGACGGCCACGCCGTCGCCGACGGTGGTCCCCTCGGCCACGGCCACGCCGACGCCGACGATCGTGCGGGCGTACCTGCCGTGGCTGAGCAACAACCTGTGCGTTCCGGCCAAGCCGCGCTTCGACGTGGCGCTGGTGGTCGACGTGTCGTCGAGCATGGCGGGCGAGAAGATCGAGGCGGCGCGGGCGAGCCTGCGGGTGTTCCTCGACGTGGTGGGCCTGGCGCCGGGCGGCGACCATGTGGCGGTGGTGGACTTCGCGAGCGATGCCACGGTGCGGCAGGGCCTGACGGCCGACCGGGCGGCGCTGACGGCGGCCATCGACGGGCTCGCGACGCGCCAGGGGACGCGCATCGACCTGGGCCTGGCGGCGGCGCAGGCGGTGCTGACGGGTCCGGCGGCGCGCGAGACGGCGGGCCAGGTGATCGTGCTGCTCTCGGACGGCCAGCAGACGGGAGGCCCGGCGTCGGCGCTGGCGGCGGGCGAGGCGGCGCGGGCGGCGGGGATCGACGTGTACACGATCGGCTTCGGGGCCGACGCGGACGCGCCGACGCTGACGGCGGTCGCGGGCGACCCGGCGCGCTTCTTCCTGGCGCCGGCGGCGGCGGACCTGGCGGCGGTGTACACGCGGATCGCGGCGAGCATCCCCGGCTGTCCATGACGGCGGGGAGGCGGGGGGAGCGGGCGCCGCTCGCTCCCCCCGCCGGCTGCGCGGCGCCGGCGGGAGCCTGCGGCGAGGTCGGCCTCGACACGGCCCCCCGACCCCCGCCATGCCGATGCCGATGAGGCCGATGGGGGCTGGCCGAGGAGAGCGTCGGTTTGTGGAGTGCCATGTCAGGCGGCACAAGCCATCACGCAGATACAGGGGGGCGGATGAAGACGCAGTACTTCACGGCAACGAGCCTGGATGGATTCATCGCTACGGAGGATGACTCGCTCGACTGGCTCTTCCCGCTCGGCGACGCCAACGACACCAGCTACCCCGACTTCATCGCCGAAGTGGGTGCACTGGCGATGGGGTCGGCCACGTACGAGTGGATCTTGCGCCACGCGGAGACCGTCGCAGCCGAAACCGGCTCGCCTTGGCCTTACACGCAGCCCGCGTGGGTCTTCTCGACCCGATCGCTGCCGGCCATCCCGGGCGCAAAGCTGTCCTTTGTGCAGGGCGACGTGCGGCCGGTCCACGCGGCGATGCGCGCAGCGGCCGGGGACAAGCACATCTGGATCGTCGGCGGCGGCGACCTGGCCGGTCAGTTCTACGACGCCGGGCTGCTGAGCGAGATCATCGTCCAGGTGGCATCCGTCACGCTGGGCAAGGGCAAACCGCTGTTCCCGCGCCGGGCCACCCAACCGCCGCTGGCGCTCGTTTCGGTCAGGCAGGTCGGCACAGGCTTCGCGGAGCTGCGCTATCAGGTCCCGGCAAGCCCTTCGTCGCGCACCGCCTGAAAGGCGAGGCGGTTGACGCAGGGGGGGCGGGGCGGTTGCTGGCGGGCGTGAGATCCAAAGCCCCGTCGGCGGTCTCGGCGATGGATCTCGACCCCTGACGATACCGCTATTCCGTTATGCCCGCGCTCCGCATCCCCGGCCTGGTCCGGACCATGAACAACGTGCGCGCCCAGCTCGCCGCCGGCATCCCCGCGGCTGACGTCGACGCGTTCCGCAAGCACGTGAGGCAAACCGTCGACGACGTCGAGCAGATCTCTCGCACGCGAATGCGGCAACCTTCGGATCTGGCGTCGCCGAGCTATCGGGCCTTCCAGTTCCTGAAGCACCTGGATCTCGAGCGGCTCCCGATTCGCCCGGACGGAGCTCCGCCTCCGCCCCCGCTGCATGGCTTCTACATCGCGAACCTGGTCTCGATCTGCGACGGCCTCCACGACGACATCCTGAAGCTGGCCGATGCGTTGGCCGACCGCGGCGGAAGCCGCCAGGCGCCGGCGGCCCGGCCGACCCCGGGCGATCCCCGCCTCGAAGCGCTCCGGGCGCGGCTGGCCAGGGAAGCGGCGGAGGCCGAAGCGATCTGCCGCGACGGCGGAACAAGCCCGCTGAACCTGCCCATCCGCACACGGCGCGCCTGGCAATGGGCCCGGTTCCTGGCCCGGCCCGTGAACCTGGACGTACACGTGGCGACGGTGGCGGCGGCGGCCGCGATCGGGCGGCCGCTCCTGGCCGCGGATCGGCGCCTGCACGAGCGCGGCGTTCGCACGCTGACCATCAGGCTCTACCACTCCAACACCCTCGTCGGCGGGCGCGTCGAGGCCGATACGTACGGGCTGCGCCTGCACCAGGGCCTGATGGGCGCACCGGATGCGGTCATCGAGGCGGCGGTCCACGCGGCATTCGGGGAGCGTTGGCGCATGCCGGCGGTGCAGGACTACGGGCATTCGGCGGCCTTCCACGAGGTGATGGCGCGCTTGGAGGGGGTGGCACACGGGGGCGGGGCCGACGGGGCGGCAGTCCGGACCGCCGGCCAGGCCACGGGCCAGACCGCCGCCCAGACGGCTGCCCCGATGTTGCGGCTGCCCGGGAGCGCCGCGGGCGTGGGGGCCGTCGAGCACCGCGAGGCGGAGCGTGAGACCGCGCGCAAGGGCCCTGGCATCGGTGCCGAGGGCGATGCGTTGATCCGCGACGTCGACGGCGACGCGGCGGATGCATGGGCCCTGCAAGCGGCAAGCTTGCGCGCGACCGGGCGCCACCACGACCTGAACGCCTCGTTCGACCGGGTCAACCGGTCGTACTTCGGCGGCATGATGCCGCGGCCGACGCTGACGTGGAACACGACGTTCACGCGGCGCAAGCTCGGCCACTACGACCTCCACACCGACACCGTCATGCTCAGCATCACGCTCGACGACCCGAAGGTGCCGGGCTACGTCGTGGACTTCGTGATGTACCACGAGCTGCTGCACAAGCGGCTCGGCGTGCATGCCGTCAACGGCCGGCGGCGGATGCACACGCCGGAGTTCCGGAAGGCGGAGCGGAGGTTCGGGGAGTGGAAGCGCGTGGAGAAGTGGATGAGAGGGGAGGCCGGGTAGCCCGTCGGGCTTGCGGTCGCGTCTTGCACGCGGGCGAGTCGGGGCGGATGGAGCCTCTTCGCCGCGCCGGGCGTTTGTTCCCGCATGCAACTCAGGCTCATGTACCGCGACCCGATCGACGAGACCGCCGCGCTGCCGTCCGCCGTCGCATCACGGGCCCTGGGGGTGTGTCGCCGCACACCGCCCGACAAGCGAGGCGGTTGACGCAGGCCTGGGTGGGGTGTATGCTGGCGGGCGCGAGACTCAAAGCCCTGTCCGCGATCTCGACCGGCGGGCGCGAGCCCGGACGATACCGTCCATCGCTCCCCCGCGACATCAACCGCCACGGCACATGATCGCTGCCGACCAACCGGGAGGAACGAGATGGATCACGCCGCCACCCTTCGCCGCATGTACGACCGGCTCAGCGCGGGGGACGTCGACGGTTTCGGTCGCCTGCTGGCCGACGACTTCGTCGAGCACGAGGAGCTGCCGGGCCTGGCACCGACGAAGGACGGGGTCATGACGTTCTTCCGGATGTACCTGGCCGCGTTCCCCGACCTCACGATGACGCCCGAGGACGTCCTCCCGAGCGGTGACAAGGTCGTCGCGCGGGTTCGGGCGACGGGCACCCACCAGGGCGAGCTCATGGGGATGCCCGCGACGGGCAGGCGCGTCGACGTGCAGCTCGTCGACATCATGCGCTTCGGCGACGACGGCCTCGTGCGCGAGCACTGGGGCGTCTTCGACCAGATGACGATGATGCAGCAGCTCGGCGTGATCCCCGACGGCCCGCCGGCCTGAGCGAATACCAGGGATCAGATCAGCGCGCCGCGTCGTCTCGCGCGTCAAGCCGCGTCCCCGAACGGACCGAACTCACGACGTCGACGATGGCGGCGCTCGAGGCCGCCGCGCCCTTCGTGCTTTCGATCAGGGATGCGTGCGTGAGGTCCGCGAAGACCCGGTGAGACAGGTGGGTCGACAGCCGCGCCAGCCGATCCTGCTGGGCGAGCCAGCCGGCGGGCGGCTGCGACGCGGCGGTCACGACCACGAGCGGCAGGTCGCCGAGGTTCGGGAGGTCCCCGGCCGCCGCCAGGATGCCCCCGAGGTGCACGAACTCTTCGCCGAAGCTCGCCGCGCCCCGCGCGGAGACCTGTTCCGCGTGCTGGCGGGCGGCGGCCTCCGGAGGCAGGTCCACCGATTCGGCCGGAAGCACGAGCCGCACGAGGCCAACACGGGCGAGCAACGGGAACAGCCCCGCAAGGGTGCCGATCGAACGCTGCGCGCCCGCGCTCCTCGCCAGGACGGTCGCCCCGCCCGGGGACTGGGCATCGAGCAGCACCACCCCGGCGACCTCGGCGGGATACGCCGCCGCGAAGACCCGCACGTACACCCCGCCCGAAGAGTGGCCGGCAAGGACGTAGGGCCCGGGGATGCCCGCCGCTGCGAGGAGCGCGTGCAGGTCGCGCGCGATGGCGGCGCCGTCCCGCGGGGCGCCGGCGGGCTCGCTTCGGCCGCGGCCGGCGCGGTCGTAGGCGCAGACGCGCGTCGTCGAGGCGACCTCCGGGGCGATCCGCGCCCAGTAGGTCGCCCCCTCGCCAAGGCCGGACTCCAGGACAACCGTCGGGCTGCCCGCGCCCGTGCATGCGACAAACAGCCGGTGGCCACCCACGTCGACCAGCTCGCCGCCCGCCGTGGAACGGCTGTCGTCGGTCGCCTCCACGACCGCCTCCAGGGCGCCGCCGACCGCGAGCAGGGCGAGGACGCCCAGCACGGGATAGAGGAGCCAGCGCGACCTGCCCGTGACGCCGCGGCGGACGCGCAGCGCCAGCCACGCCGCCAGCACGAGCAGCGGTACGGGCCACACCCACGCGAGCAGGTCCATCACGGGCGCCCCCGGAGCGAGCGCGATGAGCGCCGAGCCCGTCACGCCGAAGATCGCCGCTGGCACGCGGGCCCAGCGTTGCCCCTGCGGCGTGAGCCGGATGGACAGGCTGGCGATGAGCCCCCAACCGATGCCCCAGCCGAGCAGGGCGGCGCCGGCCATGCGGCTCTCGCCACCGCCGGACGCCGGGCCGAGGGCGAGGAGGACCGGGAGCACGAAGCCGACGGTCAGCGACACGGCGACGATGGGAAGGAGGCGGTGCGACGGTGAGCGCGATGGGTTCGGTGCGGTCATGGGAGGGCTCCTGAAGTGGGGTAGGCCGCGCGGCCGCGCGGCGCCGCAACGAGGGCGGTTCGCGCGCCGACAGATGCGCAGGCCGTCAAGATCGTGCACTACGCGCCGGACAGGTGCAAGGCTGGCGCGTCGCCCTGCCTGCCGGGAGACGCCAGGCCCAACCCGTACGTCGACACGGCCGTGGCCACCGGCTGCGCGATGATGGCGGCGGCGGAGGGGTCGGACCTCGGGACGTGGCGCATCGCAGACGCGGCGCTGTTGCACAACGGGGGCCATGTTCAAGACCTCAGATGCACGCCTGGCGATCGTCATCACGTCGCAGGCACGAGGCCTGTCCAAAGCCGGTCGGGGTATCGACACGTGCCCAACGTGGTGACCATCGCCCACAACGCGGATGCTCCCTGGGACCGTGGGCTTCCTGCCCGCCCGGAGCATGCGGGCTGGAAGGCCGCGGTCCCAGGAACGGAGTCCCCGTCGGGTGGCTGGGTCATACCCTCAGCGAGCGGGGCTCGACTCGACGATATTGCGCCGCTATACTGATAGCCATGAGAACCATATCGCTTGCCGTATCGGAGTTGGACTACGAGGCATTCCGCCGGGCGGCCGCGCGCGAGGGCCGGCCGATTGCCCAGCTCATTCGCGAGGCCATGTCGCTGTACCGGTCCGAGCGCATCGCGGAACGCACGCCTCTGACGGACTTTCCGGTGCTGGTCGGCCACCGGCCAGCGGCGGAGCTGCCGGGCCGGGCCGAAGTTTGGGATGAAATCAGCGCGGGGCGTCGTCTGTGACGGCAGCCCGGTATGGGGTTGACACCAACGTTCTCGTCTACGTTCACATGCCGGCCCTGGCGGGCCACGACGTGGTGGGCGCTGCACTGACGGCGTTCGTGAGGCGTCCCGGCACGTCGCTCGTGCTCAGTCCGTTGGTGCTGCACGAGCTGGTACACGTGATCACTGACCCGCGTCGCTTCGACCCGCCGGTACCGATGTCCGAGGCGGTCGCCCTGGCCGGGGGCTATCTGCGGCGAACGAACGTCACTTGCGTCGATGCGACCGGCACGGCGATGGAGCTCGCGCTGGACCTGTTGGCGCGGCACCGCCTGGGCCGCAAGCGGGTGTTCGACGCCCTGTTGGCTGCAACGTTGCTGGTGAACGGCGTCGATACGTTGATCACCTGCAACCCGGATGACTTCAGGATGTTCGACGACCTGACGGTGCTGGATCCACGCACCGATGTGCTCTGAGCGCATCGGCCCCGTTCGGTTGCGGCGGCCCAGCGGCTCCGCCGAAGGTCGCCCTCCCCCCTTCGCCACGCAAGGCGCCGCTCCCCGCCCGCGCGAACGCCCGCCGGCCAACCCTCATCCGCCGACCGCCGCCACCGCCCGCACCACCCGCTCGGCCGGCACCTCGAAATCGCGCGCCGGCGTCCCGACCGGCCCGCTGACGAACGCGTAGCGCTGGCCGAGCACGCTGGCCATCAGCCAGAAGCAGTGGTTGACGTGGTCGCGCGGCATCAGCTCGACGAGCGCTGCCGAGCGCGGCGCGAAGAGCATGTTGGTCAGGCCCGAGCCGTGCGGCCCGACCACGATCTCGGCGTTCGCGAAGCGCGCGACCTGCTCGGCGAGCGGCATGCCGGTCAGCTCCAACCGAGCGAAGCCCAACGGCGCCAGCGCCGCGACCACCTCCGCCTCGTTCACCAGGCGACGGGTCGCGGCGTCGCCGCGCGAGATGTACAGCCGCCGGGGCCCGTGCACCGCCTCCGGCGGGCCGGCAGACCGCAGCCCCGGCCGGGAGCCCGCTCCCGCACCCCGGCCCGCGACCGCTCGCAACAACCCGGCGCGGACCCACGCCAGCTCCGCCGGCGCGAACTGGCCGATCGTCGGGAACACCAGCGACGCCACGCGCCAGTCGCCCTCGTCGAACGGGACTTGCCGCTCGGAGCCGATGCCGACCAGCGCCAGCGACTCGCGCTGGAACGGGGCCATGGCCGGCGGCACGATGACGGGGCACCCGGCCAGGCTCGGCCACTCGAGCGCGTGCCGCAGGCGGGGCAGACACTCCACGAGCCAATGGTGGTAGTTGAAGTGCCAGTGGTGCGTCGGCAGGATGTGGCGCCCCGGAAGCAGCCGCGGCCGGCTCGGGTGCCCGCGCACGGCGACCGGCACGGCGTGGCGCCGGCCGTCGACCTCGACGGAGACGGTCTGCTTCTCGAAGTGACCGTCGGTCGCGAGGACGTGGTCGCCCGAGACCGACTCCGCGACGACGCGGCCGTCGCCCGCGACGACGACGTAGCCGCGACCGACGAGGCGCGCGTGGGGGAGGACGGCGACGCCGGCGGCCGCGAACGGGTACACCGGGTCGAACGCGCCTTCCGACCGGCCGCCGAAGAAGAAGCGCCGCTCGTCCTCGGCGTGATCCACCCACAGCGGTGGACGACAGCGCAGCGAGGCGGGCGGTTCGGCGACGAGGTAGCGGCCGGGAAGGTCGTCGACGAACAGGTCTTCGACGACCGCGGCGGGTGCGCAGTCGGTGGCGACCGACAGGAACGGGTGCAGCGCGACGTCAGCCCGCATGGCGCGCGGCGCGTGTGGCCGCGCCGGCCGACGACGCGAACGGGGCGGCGGGCGGCAGGAGCTGGGACGTGTTCGTGGCGGCTCTCGGGGTGAGGTGGGAATCGCAAGGCGCGCCGCGGAGGCGTGACAGAGCCTATCACCCCTCCTGCCCGGGCGTCAAGCCGCACGCCGCACCGCTCGCAGACCCGTCAGGCCGATCTCGATCAGGCGCCGGTCCGCCCACGCAGGGCGATCCGGCCCGATCCCCGTGATCCCGCCTTCCACAGCAACCTCGGCATGACGCCGATCCCCAAGTGCCGTGCAAGTGTCGCAGGCTGCAACGCCGCGAGAAGCGCAACCTCGAACCAGAGCTTGGCCCGTTCTTACACGAGCGGTAAGATCCTGGCCATGAAGTCCGCGACACGCCTTACCAGCAAAGGTCAGGTCGTCATCCCCAAGCGGGCTCGTGAACAGCTCCGGTGGTCGTCCGGCACTCAGCTTGCCGTTGAGGGCGTCGGCGAAGGCGCCGTGCGCCTCACGCAGGTCGAGCCGAACGACCCGATTGATTCGCTCTACGGCTGCTTGAAGGGTCTTGCGGGGGACCCTCTCGCGGATCTCGAGACAGAGCACCAAGCGGAAGTCGAGGCCGATGAGCGTTGGCGACACGGCGATCATTGACGCGTGGGCACTCCTTGCGTTCCTGCGTGCGGAGGAACGCGGTGCGTCCGCGATGCGCCGCTATTTTCTGCGCGCGAAGAGCGGCAACCTTCGACTCCTGCTCAATGCCGTGAACCTCGGCGAGATCTTTTCCGACTGATCCAACTCATCGGCGAGGAGCAGGCGACCGAACGCCTCGCTCAGATTGAGTCCCTCCCTATTGAGTTGATCATGGTCCGCGAGCCGCTGGCGCTTGAAGCCGCTCGCATCAAGGCGGCTCATCCCCTCTCGCACGCCGATGCCTTCGCCGTAGCGACGGGTCGTGCTAAAGAGGCTCCCGTCATCACGGGGGATCCCGAGATTCTGGCATTGCCGCCTGCCGTGGCTCGCGTGCGCAAGCTGGGCCGGAACGCCTGAAAACGGCGGCGTACCTGTTCAACCGCTCGTCACCCCCTGCCGAACGCATACAGGGCAGGTTTCAAACCTGCCCCTGCCGGGTCCGGGTCATCGTCGGCGGCATCCGGGGCGTCATCGGCGCATCTGCTCGGCCCGGCCCAACGCTGCCGACCTGGGCTGAACGGGTACACGGCGGCAAGCCACTCGCGCATGGCCGGCGATGGCCAGGTGATCGAGCCCCCGTGGCACTTGAACGAGACTGAGGGGCGGTGGCCGCCGATTCCGTGGCGCGTTCCAGCGCCACGGCTGTGTCGCTCTCAAGCCGGCCCCGGCAGTCGCTCGCCAGGAACCCGACTTCAGCCGGAGTCAACCTTGTCACCAGCGCGTGTTCGGGCCCGCCATGGCACTCGGCAAGAACACCTCGCTGCCGGTCGCGCCCGGCCCGACCTCCACTTCGATCGCCGGGTGCTCGCCGCGCGTGCCGCCCTGGCCGAGGTCCACCAAACGGTAGCGCCAGGTTCCCGGCCCCGGTGCATCATGCAGGACGTAGACGTGCCCGGCGCCCGCGGCGCGGATCGGCTCGGCGCTGACGGGCAGCCACGGTTCGCCGGGCCCGGCGGATCGCAGCACCTCGAAGCCGAGCGTGCGCTCCTCCCGGGTCGTCTCCCAGAGCAGGATCGCCCGGTCCGGCAGGCCGATCGCCCGGAAGTAGCGCAGGTCCACGGTGCTCGACGGGTCGGGGATCCACGTGCTCGTGGCTGTCGGCGTGGGCATCGGCAAGCCCGTCGGCGTGGCGGTCGGCGTCCGGAGGGGGTTGGTGGGCGTCGGGGTCGACGTCGGCGAGGCCGGCGGTGTGGGCGTCGGGGTCGACGTCGGGGGAGGTGACGGCGTTGGCGTCGGGGTGTCGGTCGGCGCGACCGCCGGCGTGTCGGTGGGCACCGGCGTTTCGGTCGGCGTGGACGTCGGTGTGGGCGTCGGCACGGGCGTGTCGGTCGGCGTCGGCGTCGGTGCGTTGGCCGACAAGTAGCGTTGCCCTTGGATGCTGTAGGCGCTGGCGTCCGTGCCGCCCGAGCTGTAGCTGGCCCACGCAGCGACGAAGTCGCCGTCCACGTCCATCGCCACTTTGGGGATGAATTGATTGCCCGTGGTGGTGGTGTTGATCTGGAACTCGCTCCCCGTGACCGCGCCCCCCGCGCTGAAGACCTGCCCATGGCTGCTGGCGCCACTCGTGTCCGTGCCGCCCGAACCGTAGCTGGACCACACCACGACGAAGTCGCCGTCCGCATCCATCGCCGCGGTGGGGCCTTGCTGGTCGCCCGTGGTGTAGGCGTTGACCTGAAACTGGCTGCCCATCGCGCTGCCTGCCGCGCTGAAGCGTTGGCCCTGGATGCTGTAGCTGTCAGCATCGGTGCCGCCCGAACCGTAGCTGGACCACACCACGACGAAGTCGCCGTCCGCATCCATTGCCGCCGAGGGCAGCCCCTGCGACATCGTGGGTATAGTCATAAGATCGGCCATTGAGCGCATCAAGCGGCCTCCTGAGATCGGCGGCGTCTGGGCATAGCGGGAACATTGACGCGGTCCAGGAGCCAGTCGACGAGATCATCATGAG